>SAMEA3663269__coassemble_299_pt1 | contig 18185 bp, 16 predicted proteins | sample SAMEA3663269__metabat2_high_PE_026 | metagenome-assembled genome bin SAMEA3663269 (sample SAMEA3663269) | pig gut metagenome | biome: pig gut; feature: pig-associated habitat; material: faeces | place: China | collected 2013 | reverse complement strand
TGTACTTCTGAATTTCCGCTACACCAATGTAGCTCCGAGGTACTTTATAGCAAAAAAGAAATTTACCAGGAAACACACTTTTGTAAATAGGGAGTTCTTCATTTAGTTTAGCCCGGTTTTTCCCTGCTAACCAATTTATTCTTACTTTCCTGCAAGAAATCGGAAGAAGGCAGCCCTGTCAGCATATGCTGTAGGACTGCCTTGTCACCCGTCTTATCTTCTGTTTATTCTGCTATGAAAGTGCACTGCGAAAAATCCGTGCTGTTTTTTCCCATTCCGTGAGTAAAGTCTCCAGGTTATCATTAATATAGGAAGTATTTCCTTCCTTGGACGCCTTCTCATGCTCATAAGCAAGTGCCGAGAGATGTCCTGCTCCCAGATAGCCTGCACTGTTTTTCAGTCCATGCACCAGAACCGTGTATTCCCTCTGTGCTTTCCCTGCTTCCTCTTCCATGGCCTTGTATTTCTGCTCGTATTCTTCCAGAAAAATCACAATCAATTCCTGATAAAAGTCCAGTGATTGATCTGCATATCTCATTCCGGCTTCAACATCAATTCCCTGTTTTTTAAGGCTCTCTAACGACTTATTATCCATCCCTTTTAATCCCTCCGGTTCTCCAGCTGATACTGCTGGTATTGCTCTCTGATCTGTTTTCGCAAACGCACCGGGATCGGGATGGTACTGCCCTCTCTCAAATAAATCTGTTCCCCATCTATGGAATCCGCATAAGCCAGATTGACCAAAAAGCTTCTGCCACACATAATAAAGGAAGGTTCTTCCTTCAGCAGTTCCTTCAGGGCTTCCATGGTAATACTTGCATAATAAGCGTTATCGGTACAATGAAGTAGGACTCTGTGACTATCCGTTTCTGCATAACAGATATCCTTCACACGAAATTTCCTGTTCATCCGGTCAATCCGTATGTCGATTGTCTTAAACTCTGTCTGCAGCTGATCACTCACCTTGCTCATAGCATGTTTAAAAGCTTCATAATCAAACGGCTTATGGAGATAGCCGTCCGCATGGACCTGAAAAGCTTCCATTGCATGCTCCTGAGATGAGGTAGTAAAAAGAATACTCGTCTTTATCCCTGCTTTTCTCAACATTTTGGCAGTTTCCATACCATCAATCTGATCCATATAAATATCCAAGAAAATCAATACAGGCTTTTCCGCTGCCTTTTTATGTGCAAGCAGCATATCCCTGGCAGACTGAAACTCTTCCACATCCATGCTGATTTCCTGTTCCTTTGCATACTTCTCCAGATAATGATGCAACCTTAGCAGATCACTCTTGGAATCATCACAAATATATATCTTCATTGATACTCCCCTTATCCTACAAAGCAAAATTACTTTTGTTACTCTGCACTTTATCAGAAGTTGCAAAAGATTTCAAGTAAAATGTAACCAAATTGTAACCATGGCGTCACAGAACCGCTATAGTACACAGAATATGCGTACTTTTCGTTCCCTAGGGCTCAGCGATCCGGCTGACTCCCACATAAATGTTGGATATGCTATACCAGGTAGGGTAATCCACAATTCCGGTCTGTGGAAGATCAAAAATTCTCTGGAAGGTACGCACCGCCTGCGCGGTGGCCGGTCCGTAAATTCCATCCACAGCAATCCTTGGAATCGCCGGATAATTCTGTGCGATCCGGTTCAGTTGTGTCTGCATCTGTCTCACTTTATCCCCGGTAGAACCGATGGTCAGATCATACCCCGGCCAGGAGGAAGGAACACCAGCAATTCGCTCTGCCGTATTGATATACATATCAGATCCATAGTAATAGCGGATGATCTCAATTGCCGAGTATCCCTCTTCTCCCAGATATTTGGAGCCCCACTGACTCAGACCGTCACAGGTAACTCGCCTTCCGTCACAATATGCGGTGAGAATCGGCTGTCTGACCCCGGGACGTGACAGGAAATTTGCAAAAACACTATCTACCACCTGATCAATATTTTCATAAACATTTCTCCCTCTCATCCATTTCTGGTCATAAGCAGTGGACGAGGTGATGGTAAAGTCGTAGCCTTTGCTCCGGTACGGCGAAGCCACTGGTTATATCATATTATGAATATATATGATACAAGAGAATGGAAATCACTATTCTGTCTGCTCATTATCCGCTAAAGCATCAGGATGAAACCTGAACTTTACAACAATGTCACGATCTTTCACAATAATTTTATCAATCAGGGCAGCTAACAGCATTTTTCTGGTCGCCGGGTCCGTATCTTCAAACAGCTTTGTCCAGTTCAATGACTCATTCATAAGCTGTTTTGTTTCTTCTTCCCTGCAATCTGCCTGATTCCTTCTTACTTTCATTTTTTCTTTTTTTATCTCCAGTTCTCTTTTTCGGTCTGCTTTTTCCCTGATCAGTTCTGAAAGCTTCCCGGCACTGAAGCAGTAATTTCCTCGGATTGCCTCAGGTATTTTTTCTTCCAGCGTCTCAATATCAAGCTGTAAAATCTGCTGCTGTTTTGCAATCTGCTCCAGTTCTTTTTCAAAGCCTGCCTTTACCAACTGCCTTATCTTCCTTATTTCTAAAGATAGATCCATTGTATGAAGCTGCTTCAGAAATTCCTTTACAGCCCTAAAAACAATACTTTCCAGATAGTCCTGGGAATAGCAGCTTCTCTCCCGGCATTTCCCCGGACACACATATCTGCCTGCAAAAGACACTTTCCTTTCCCCTGTTGCTTTTACTGTCCAGTGATTACAGTAGCTTCCGTTTTTCAATCGTTTTCCGCAATAACCGCAATATGCCAGTCCGGTCAGTGCCAGCTTTCCTCCGGTGCAAAGCGGCACTCGATACTGCTCCTCATACTGCTTCGCCGATTGTTCCTTTGCTGCACTGATCTTATTTTTACGTGTCTCTCTGATCTGCTGTGCCTTCTCCCACATTGGCTGAGGAATGATCACCAGCTCTGAAATCTGATTCTCTGAGTAGATCCAGTCCCTGCGATCCAGTCTGGCACCGCTCCCGTTTCCGGCTCTTCTGTGAATGGCATAATAGCCCATATAAATGGGATTTTTTAGAATACCACCAACAGTACCCGGTTTCCACGTGTCAGAGGTAATTGTCCGGATACCCTCAGCATTCAGTGTATTTGCAATTTTCTCATATCCGAGTCCCTGACAAATGGCTAAACGATAGATCTTCCTGACAATTTCTGCCTCTTCTTCCACAATCTCAAGCTTCTTAAGCAGACGTCCATGGTTACTGATTATACCAGAAGGAACCAGCCGGTAACCGAAGGGAGCTTTGCCGCCTACAAATCTGCCTTCCTTTACCATTTCCCGCTGTGTGTCACGCACCCGCATACCGGTTTTTTTGCTTTCCCCTTCATTTTGCCAGAAGCGAATGTAATTTAGTAGCCTGTCTACATGTTCCTCTGTTTTCAGCTGTCCGTCCCTGATCGTCCACACTTCAATTCCAAGCCGATTTAGGGTTGCCACATAAAAACTGTATTCTTCCTGTCTGCCGATCCTGTCTGACATATAGGTCAGCAGGACATCAAACTGCTTTTCCCTGGCATCTGCCAGAATCTGTTGCAGAACCTCCCGGTCCTCCACACTGTTTTTGTAAGCAGATACTGCTTTTTCCATGTATTCCCTGTCAAATATCCAATCCGGCTGTTTCGCTATGTATTGTTCTGCCTCCGCCCTCTGAACCGGTATATCATCATCATGGAGCTGTTGTCTTGAGGATACGCGGAGCAGGGTTCTGACCCGCTTACTCATTCCCTTTCTCCCTTGACATGTTCGCTCTGTAGCTTTCAAGGCAGATTGCTTTACATCGGCCAATAAACTCCAGTTCCGCAGCTTTATCTGACTGCTCCGGAAATTCCATTGTAACATTTACCTCCTCACCTTTATGCTTGAAAACGAATGCTTGCGCTCGCACCTGCTTTTCCCTCCGGCTAAGTTTTTTATTTCTATTACTATGCAATTTTGACTTGTCTGTATTCAGAATTTAAATTGTAAGATATATTGTGAGGCAACATGACAAGCGGTTTACACGATTATTTGAATATGATAAACTATTTTTGAAAGGAATTTGACATGGCAAAACTATATTTTAAATACGGCGTAATGGGTTCCTCCAAATCAGCCCAGACGCTGATCACCAAATTTAATTATGAAGAATTGGGAATGCGGGTATGGCTGATTAAGCCCAGCGTTGACACAAGAGACGGTGCAGGTATCATCAAAAGCCGGATCGGCCTTCAGGCAACCGCCCAGGTTATCACACCGGAGCAGAATCTTGTGGAGGAATACCATAAAGTGGGAAGACATGATGTGATCATCGCAGACGAATCGCAGTTTTTTACCCCTCAGCAGATCGATGAATTGCGTGAGTTGGTAGACAAGGAGGAGCTTCCCGTATTATGCTTTGGCCTGCGAACTGATTTCACAACGCATTTTTTCCCGGGCTCCATGCGTCTGATGGAGCTTGCAGATTCCATCACTGAGATCAAGATGGTCTGTGCCTGCGGCAGGAAAGCTACCGTAAATGCCAGACTTGATGCAAACGGAAAGATCATTACCAAGGGAGATCAGGTATTTTTAGGCGGAAATGACAGCTATACGGCAATGTGCCATAAATGCTGGAAGCAAAAGCAATCCGAATGATCCGATTACACAAAAAGCACCCCCCGGACTTTCACTTTCCATAAAGAAGTGTCAGCTCGGAGGGTTGCTTTTCTTTTATATTTTCTTCTATATTTCTATTATTCTTATCTGCTGCCCTTGTCGTAAGGAATACCCTCACTCTTGGGTGCACGGGACTTCCCTGAGGTAAATGCCAGCACTACCAGCGAAATAATATAAGGGAGCATATTGTAAACGCCGCTTGGTATCTGCAGCTTCACAAGGAAGTCAAAGCCAAAGTAAACATTGGAAAGGGCCCGGAACAGACCAAACAGCAATGCTGCAAGCGCGATTCTGGTTGGCTTCCACTGTCCAAAGATCATAACAGCAAGTGCGAGGAAACCAAAACCGGCAACCCCATATTCAAACTTCCACTCGCTGACGCCTGCCGTAATGTAAACAATACCGCCAAGTCCTCCCAGAAAACCGGAGATCAGAACACCTGCCCAACGCATCTTATAAACATTGATTCCTACAGAGTCCGCTGCCTGAGGATGTTCTCCGCATGCCATCAGGCGAAGACCGAACCTGGTCTTATAAAGCACCACGTAAGATACAATCAAAGCGATCAGTGTAAGCACCATAAACCAGTTAAATTCAAAGCCGCCAATATTGATGATAAACGCAGTCTTCGCATTTACATACTGAATCGTAGAGGATACATCATCCGGGTTGGCTGCAATATTGATTGCCTTCACAATAACAGTCGCTACTGCGGTACCCAGCATATTCATAGCCGTTCCTACAATAGTCTGGTCAGCCTTAAAATTGATTGCTGCCACCGCCAGAAGCACAGAATACAGGACACCCGCTGCTGTACTTGCCAGAACCACAAGTAAGATCATGAGAAATGCCGGAGTCGTTCCCGGAAGATACCGCATCATCAGGGCACCGCCAAGAGCACCGATGACCATGATCCCTTCCAGTCCAAGATTAATGACACCGGAATGCTCCGCAAAACATCCGCCAAGGGCAACCAATATCAGGATTGAGGCAAACAAAATTGTGTATTGAATCAGTAACAGCATTATTCATTTCCCCCTTTCCTTGCTTCTCTCTTTGCAATATGTGTATTGATCGCATATTTGAAAAATCCCACAAATCCACAAAGATATACGATGATTGCAGAGATCAAATCTGAAATCTGGGAACAGTACATGGTTTTATCCACATAGGTTCCTCCCGCTGTAATATGCTGAATAAAGAAGGAAGCAAATATGGTCCCGATAGGACTTAACCCACCAAGAAAGGCCGCTGCAATACCGTTAAAGCCCATAGCCGGAAGTGAAGAATGGGTGCACTGCCATTGTTCATAGCCGGTCTGATAAAGAAGAGAGCCGCCAAGGCCTGCCAACGCGCCGCCGATGATCAAGGTAAGGATCATATTTCTCTTTTCTGCCATGCCGCTGTATTTTGCAGCATTTTTGTTATATCCGGTTGCCTTCAGTTCATATCCGAAACGTGTCTTTTCCAGAATGACCCAGATGGCAATTGCACAGATGATGGAAAGAGGCAATGCCAGACCTACATACTGGTTATTGTTAAATAATGCGCCAAGCCCCAGTGTGGGAAGAATTGCCTGCTCCCCTGCAGCGGAAAGCTGATAAGTATACGGGCTGGCTGCTTCCTTTACATTGCTGAGGATCATATTGGTTCCATAGAGTCCGATCCAGTTCAGCATGATTCCGGAAATAACCTCATTTACATTGAAATAAGCCTTTAAAGCGCCTGAGATGGCTCCGAACACCGCACCTGCCAAAATTGCAAGCAGCATACAGGGCAGCCAGCTCAAATGCCATGCAAGTGCTGCGTAGAGACAGGCACAGGCTCCCACCACATACTGTCCCGCAACTCCAATGTTGAACAGACCAACCTTATAGGAAAACAGTACAGAAAGGGAGCACATCAAAAGGGGTGCTGTTTTCGCCAGCGTGTTACCAATTTCAGCTGCATATTGGTACTGTTATAGCAGAAAAAGTTCTTGGCAATACTGATGATCGCCTCTGCCGCACCGGCAGGATTAATAAAGAGTAATACAATGAATCCGACAATCATACCCAAAATGATGCAGATCAATGAAGTGAGCAAGGACTGCACTATATTATTTTTCAACAAATTTTTCTTCATGCTTTCACCTGATCTTTCTTGGCGCCCGCCATATAAAGCCCCAGTTCCTCTTCCGTGGTCTTCTTCGGATCGAATTCACCCACGATCTCGCCATCATGCATCACAAGGATTCTGTCAGGAACATCCATGACCTCATCCAGCTCCAGGGAAACCATCAATACTGCTTTGCCGGCATCCCGCTGTGCAACAAGCTGCTTATGAATATATTCAATAGCACCCACATCCAAGCCTCTGGTGGGCTGAACTGCAATCAGGAGTTCTGGATTCGTATCAATTTCCCGGGCAATGATCGCTTTCTGCTGATTTCCTCCCGACATGCTTCTTGCAATGGTAGCCGGTCCCTGACCGGAACGCACATCATACTGCTCAATCAGTTTTTCTGAATACGCACGAATATTATTCTGCCTCAGCATCCCCGCCTTATTTGTAAACTCCGGTTCAAAATAGCGTTTCAAAACCAGATTGTTTTCCAGCGAGTAATCAAGAACAAGTCCATGCTTATGCCGATCCTCCGGGATATGGCTCATCCCCAGAACATTTCTCTTTCGAATACTTGCATTGGTAATGTCCTGCCCATGCAGAGTGATCTTACCACTGATAGCCGGTTTAAGCCCTGTTAGTGCATAAACCAGTTCCGTCTGTCCGTTTCCGTCAATTCCGGCAATGCAGACGATCTCTCCCGCATGTACCTTCAGAGAAACATTTTTGACTGCATTATTTTTGTGAACATCCGAGGCAACCGTCAGGTTTTCTACAGAAAGAATGACCTCCCCGGGCTTTGCCTCTTTCTTTTCCACATGAAAGTTGACATTGCGTCCTACCATCATCGCCGACAATTCAGGAATACTGGTATCTGCAATATTTACCGTCCCGATATATTTCCCCTTACGAAGTACACTGCATCTGTCTGCCACCGCCATAATCTCAGCCAGCTTATGGGAAATAAACAGAATGCTCTTTCCCTCTGCTGCCAGGTTTCTCATGATCTGCATCAGCTCATTGATCTCCTGGGGAGTCAGAACAGCAGTGGGTTCATCAAAAATAAGAATCTCATTATCCCGGTACAACATTTTCAGAATCTCGGTACGCTGCTGCATTCCAACCGTAATATCTTCAATTTTCGCATCCGGATCAATTCGAAGGCCATACCTCTCGGATAGTTCCAACACCTTCTTTCGTGCCTCGGCCTTTTTCAAAAAGCCAAACTGGTTCGGCTCCACCCCAAGAATAATGTTATCAAGCACGGTAAAGCACTCAACCAGCTTAAAATGCTGATGTACCATACCGATTCCAAGATCATTGGCATCATTGGGATTCTCAATTTTAACGACCTGTCCATCCTTCTTAATGGTTCCTTCCTCCGGCTGATACAGACCGAAAAGCACGCTCATCAATGTAGATTTTCCTGCCCCGTTCTCACCAAGCAGTGCATGAATCTCACCTTTTTTCAGCTGAAGCGTAATGTTGTCATTGGCAACAATACCCGGGAACTTCTTTGTGATATTCAACATCTCTATTGCATATGGCTGTTCCAAATTTTCCCCCTCACTTTCACTGAGTTTATTTTCTGTTCCAAAGTATTATAAACGTATTATACTATAGGAATCCGTGTAATTCAAAGCAAATATGCCGTAAGTGTCAAAAAGAGCAGACAGCCTTCGCCGTCTGCTCTTAAGTAAGCTTATTATCTCATTCTGAAATTACTTCAGATTTCCTAAATATTCTACATTACAGTTTGTTGTAGCAGGTTCTGCACTGATATCGTTTGATACCTTTACAGTTCCGGCAAACATATCAGAAACAAGCTTCTTATAGTCATCCTGTGAGAAGGCATCTGACCACTGGGTAGACTCCATAGGAATCTGAACATAGTTTGCCTCCGGATCATCTCCGGAAATCATTCCCAGTGTAGTGATCTTTCCTGCATAATCAGCCCACTTTCCATTCACAACAATATCCTTCAGTGCATCGTAGGTTGCAGGATAAAGACCCTTCATAGCAGAGGTAACTGTCATACCCTCACCGTAGGAGCCATCGATGATACCGGCCTGATCAACGTCAACACCGATTACCTTGCCGCCTGTCTTCTGGGCTGCCTCAGCTGCTGATGTGTAGATACCGCCGCCGCATGCAAATACTACTTCTGTTCCGGCTGCACACCAGGTATCTACAGCTGCTGTGATATCAGCATCTCCATAGAACTGGTTACCATACGCATACTTCATCTCTGTTGTAATGCCAAGCTCTGCTGCTGCAGCGTCAGCACCCTGTACAAAACCGTAACCGTATCTGATAACAGCAGGAACTGCCATACCACCCAGGAAGCCAAGCTTTGTGTAGCCAAGCTTAACTGCTGCATAGCCAGCCATATATCCGCTGAGTTCCTCCTGGAAGATCGCGCAGTATACATTATCGGAATGATAGTATTCCTTTACATCCCAGTTATCAGGATTGTAATCATATGTACCACCCTTTGCTGCAACACCGGCCTCAAGGATATCGCCTGCTGCAACATCAAGTGCAATGAACTTCACATCGGGATATTCGCCTGCTGCCTCAACGATGGTACCGCCGAACGCATATCCGGGCATTACGATGACATTATAGCCCTCGTCAACAGCCTTATCTACCATAGCAACACGGTCTGCTGTGTTGTCACCGGCAGGCTTGTAGTATGTGAATTCAAGACTGTTATCCTCACAGAATTTCTTACAAGCTTCATAGGTTGTCTGATTAAAGGACTGGTCTGTGATGTCACCGTAGTCAGTGATCATTGCCACCTTGTAATCTGCTCCCCCTTTGGAAGCGGAATTCCCGCACGCGCACAGAGAACATACCATGCAGAGCACAAGAACAAGAGATAATACCTTTTTCATTTTCGTTCCTCCTTAAAATTGTAAATGTATCTTATAAATATTTAGTTATTATATCAGCTTTCCTGGCGCAAATCAAGAACGTTCCCTTAAATCCATTGGCTTTGTCACCACTCCGTATATACCCTGTTTAGCGTAAAGGACATGATCGCCAGTGTATTGGCATAAATCGCGTTTTCGGGCCAGGTCGCATAAATCTCTGAGGATACCACATTCTTGATGTAATCCCTGTATTTCACATAATAATTGGGAGCGGAAGAATCATCCGGAACGCCATCGTGCACAATCACATATTCCGGTATCACTACACGGCTTAAAACGATCTCGCCGCTTTCATTCATGGGCTTGATCTCATCCTCCGGAATCTTGGGCGGATACTCCCCATAAAGAGTGTGATCCGGAATCACAATGGACTCCTCCCCTTCCGTTGCTGTCTCCTGCGGTATCATCTGTATCGGCTGAACCGCCGTCACATCCGGCAGGATCTCTGTACCGGAAACAAGAACCGGCTCATATCCCGGAGCCTCCACCTGAATATTGTACTCCGAATATGGACGCTGATCTACAGGCTCCAGGCTGTATGCAAGGGGTGGTGCCGGCAGATCGATCACTTCCGTCTGACCGGAAGAATCGGTATTTATTCTTTCAATTGTCACATCCGGAACGCCTGTGTAGGAAATGGTCACGGTTGCCCCCTGAATCGGAATGAGGCCCAAGGTAGAAGTCACATTAATCTGCAGTTTTCCCGTATAACTGTAATCTGTCTGGGAACTGCGCAAACTGCTTTCAGGCATAAAAATACCTCTGCAAATATACTTATCGTATCCTATGCAGAGGTATCCAAAATGGTTCTGTTTCACAGACCGCCTTCCGGCCATTCCCGACTTATTTTGTCAGCAGCATCATAATGTCATTGCTTCTTGCCACAAACTTGCTCATAGCCTCCGGCTCAAGCGGTGCATGCTGCAAAAGAGCCAGATCATAAAGCTGCTCACAGATCATTTCCACATTGCTGCCATCTGTATGCTCCATGATGTACTGTACTAACGGATGATTTGCATTCAGGATCAGTGTTTCTCCTTCCCTGCCAAAGCCTCCCATATCCATTCCCGACATGGAGTACATCTTCATCATATCCTGCATTCTCCGGCTTTCCTCGGAAAGCGTGATCATGGAAGAAATCTTCTTGTTTTTCAGTTTTTCCACCTTGACCGTGATCTTATCCTTCTTTAACGCTTTCTTCATCACCTTACTGATGGACTGGGCCGCTTCCTCCAGTTCCTTTTCCGCCTTTTTGCTGGTCTTTGATCTGAAGGTATCGGTAAGATCCGCATCAATTCTCTGGAATTTGATTCCCTCATTCTTTGCTTCCAGCTGGGAAATGAAGGGCTGGTCAATGTTATGGGTCAGAATCACAGCATCCATCTTAGCTGCCTTAAACATGTTAATGTACTGGCTCTGCTGCTTTTCATCGGTCACATAATAGATAACCTTTTCCTTCTTTTCCTCTTCTCCTTCTTCGGCAGCTTCCTCTGTCTCTCCGGCAGCCTCATTGCCGCTAACCACATTGCCGTCGGCATCAACGACCTCCGCCTCTGTTTCTCCCTCTGTCTCCTTCTCGCCGTTTTCTTCAGCAATTTCATCCGGGTCTGTCTTATTTACCTCAAGACATTCGGGGAGGGTCAGATATTTGCCATCCAGATTCTTAAACAGAATATAATCTGTCATCTTTTCGCAGAACTTGTCATCCTTCAGGCATCCAAATTTGATAAAAGGACTGATGTCATCCCAGTATTTATCATATTCTTCCTTTTCTGTCTTACACATTCCGGAAAGCTTATCTGCCACCTTCTTGGTAATGTAATCGGAAATCTTCTTTACAAATCCATCATTCTGCAATGCACTTCTTGATACGTTAAGCGGCAGATCAGGGCAGTCAATGACACCCTTAAGCAGCATCAGGAATTCAGGAATTACTTCTTTAATATTATCTGCAATAAATACCTGATTATTGTACAGCTTGATCACGCCTTCAATGGATTCATATTCCATATTGATCTTAGGGAAGTATAAAATACCCTTCAGGTTAAAAGGATAATCCATGTTCAGATGGATCCAGAACAGCGGCTCCTTGTAGTCCTGGAATACCTTCCGATAGAATTCCAGGTACTCTTCCCTCGTGCACTCATTCGGATGCTTCATCCAGAGAGGATTTGTCTCATTTAACAGCTCGGGACGCTTTACAATCTTAACCCTGGGCTTATCCTCTTCCTTCTCCGGCTTGATCTCCTCTACCACCGTGTCGGTATCCAGCTTTTCATCCGCATCAATGATCTGCGTTTCCGTAGTATTTTCCTTAGAGAGATAAATCTCTATCGGCATGAAGGAGCAGTATTTTTTAATAACCTCTCTTGCTCTATATTCATTACAGAATTCCAACACATCTTCATTCAGAAACAAAGTAATCGTGGTGCCGACCTCAGCCCTGTCACCTTCCTTCATGTCAAACTCCGTGCCGCCGTCACATTCCCAATGTACCGGTTTTGCACCCTCCTGCCAGGAAAGTGTGTCAATATGCACTTCGTCAGCTACCATGAACGCCGAATAAAAGCCAAGTCCGAAATGACCGATAATCTGATCCTCGTTGGTCTTATCCTTATACTTTGCAATAAAATCTGTGGCACCGGAGAAAGCAATCTGATTGATATATTCTTCTACTTCATCCGCTGTCATACCAATGCCGTTATCGATAAATTTCAGTGTTTTCTCTTCCGGATTCACCAGAACCTGAATTTTCCCTTTGAAATCCTCCGGGAGGGCATACTCACCCATCATATCCAGTTTTTTCAGTTTCGTGATCGCATCACATCCATTGGAGATCAGTTCTCTGAAAAAAATGTCATGATCCGAATACAGCCATTTCTTAATAATCGGAAATATGTTCTCACTGTTAATCGATAAGCTTCCGTGTTTTTCTGCCACGATAAATCACTCCTTTTTCAATCCTTTTCGTGTGTTTTGATGAACTAAAATAAAGTGTAGTTCTCTTTTCTGTAAAAGTCAAGATAAAATTAGCACTCATTTTGCATGAGTGCTAACAATTCTCTTGAAACGCCTGAAAATAGGGCATTTTATAAATCTAAAATTTTTATTAACTGACTGTTTTAACTAAAATATTGATTATAAACATCAAAAAAATCGCTGGTTTTCACATCCTGATCATCAATAAATGTAATTTTCTCCCAAAGGGAATCATTGAGGGTTCTTGTAAGTGATTTGACAAAAGCATCATACTCCTGTCCAAAAACTTCCTCTCTTCTCTCCTCCACAATCTTGATCTTATTCGCATCTGTCTCCTCACGGTTAAAGGTATTGATGCATTTGATAATATAGTAGCCTTCCTGCGTTTCGACAATATCGCTGATCTCTCTCGTCTCCAAATTGAAAGCAGCCTCTTCAAAAACAGGATCTTCCTCTCCTTTGCCAAAGGAATAGCTGCCCTTTTCTCCCTCACTGTAATTCAATACCAGTTCTTCAAAATCACTGCCCTCTTCCCTTGCCATTTCCAATATTTCCTGCATGGTCACTAAGGTATCTTCCCTGGCAATATCAGAATATTCAATTTTTTTGCCGGTTCCGTCCATTGCATAGGTTTTGAGCTGAATATACTGTACGGTGATGGTCCTCGCCTCATCATCGCTGATCTCAGGATTAATGTCCTTAATAATGTATTCATATACCTTATTTGCAAGCGCAAATTCTGCATATAAGCCTTCAATGGTTTCCTGATCCACCAGCATTGCCTGGCGTTCCGCCTCATTCAAAGACCCATAGTAAACGGCTGCCGCTTCCTCTACCGTTTCAAGCTCTCCTGAATCCAGCGTCACACCGTGCTTCCCTGCCAGCAGATTCATCGTCTTGATCTGTGCCAGATTGGCAAGCACCGTTTCTTTGACATTCTCCTCAAAAGTCACACCATTCAATTCCGTATCCCAGATTTCCTCTCCAAATACGCTTTCATACTGGTTCTGTGTATTGGTAAGATACACCAGAACCTCCGGCAGCATACATGAAATAGTTTCAATCCGAAACACCTCATTCTCTTTAAATCCCGTGTAAAGCACCAGCTTCGTGTCTGAGAGCCTGCTTTGGCATCCGCATAGCAAGGCTGTCAATAGGAAGCCTATAACTGCTGTAGTCAATCTCTTTCTGCTTTTCATGCTAACCTCTTTTATCGGTCCGCCCTTTACAGATTCTTCAGGATGCTTCTGGCAACACTGATCCCGTTTGCCGATGCCTGCTGAAGTCCTCTTGTCACGCCGGCTCCGTCCCCGATTGCTCTAAGCCCTTTAATACTGGTCTCAAATTCCTGATTGACGATCACTTTGTTGGAATAGAATTTTACCTCCACCCCATAGAGCAATGTTTCATCTGCCGCAATTCCGGGTGTAATCTTATCCAGTGCAAACAGCATCTCCTCAATATCAACCATAATCCTGTGCGGAAATACCAGGGAAAGATCACCCGGGACAGCATCCTTTAAGGTCGGGAGCAGATTGTTCCGGCAAAGTCTCTCCTCCGTTGTTCTTCTGCCTCTCCTGAAATCGCCAAAGGTCTGTACCAGAATTTTCCCTCCGCAAAGCATATTGGAAAGCTGCGCAATATGCTTCCCATATTCAATGGGAGTCTTAAAGGGTTTTGTAAAATTCTTGCTGACAAGGATTGCAAAATTGGTATTGTCTGTTTTAAAGTCCTTGGACTTATATGCGTGCCCGTTCACCACCGCAAGGCCACCCTCATAATATTCCGTTGCCACCTCTCCGGAAGGATTGGTACAGAAGGTCCTTACCTTATCATCAAAGGTAGGGGTATGATAAATCAGCTTTGCCTCGTACAGATTCTCATTTAAAAACTGCATGACTTCATCGCGGACCTCCACACGGACACCGATATCTACCGTGCCGGGTGTGGTTTCAATTCCGATTTCCCCACACTTATCCTTAAACCAATCAGCACCCTCTCTTCCCACGGCACTGACAATTTCTCCTGCATAGAACATTTCTCCCTTGTCTGTCCTGACTCCCTTCGCAGTTCCGTTCTCTACAAGGATCTCCTCCACCATGGTATTAAACAGCAGGGTAACTCCCTGTTCTTCCAGATGATGCTGCAGCTTTTCATAGATCTTATACCCTTCCTCCGTTCCGAGATGGCGGATGGGACACTCAACAAGCTTTAAGTTTGCATTGATCGCCTTTCTTCTGATTTCCCTGATCTCTGCCTGCTTGTCGATTCCGTATACACTGGTATCCGCACCAAATTTCAAATAGATATCGTCGGATTCCTTGATCAGCTTTTTTGTTTCATCGTAACCAAGGATAGAAGGCAGATTTCCTCCTACATCCGGTGAAAGAGAAAGCTTCCCGTCAGAAAAGGCACCTGCACCTGCAAAGCCTGTTGTAATAGAGCAGGGCTTACAGCCCACGCACTGCTTGGTCGTTCTTTTCGGGCACTGTCTCTTCTCAATGGAACGCCCCTTTTCTATCATTAATACCCGCAAATCCTTCTTTTTATCCATCAGCTCATAAGCGCAAAAAATACCACCCGGTCCTGCACCTATAATGATCACATCAAATTGATTCTGCATAACTTCCTCCATTTGCTACTGCAATATTTTATCTGGCTATAATTTCTTATTACGTCCGCTATTTATTAGGATACCATAACTTCAATGCTGCTTCCAGTACTTGTTTTATGAATCAGGACCTGACTCTCAATTTTTTCCGCAAGCTCAGGTACATGGGAAATAATACCGATAAGTCTGTCCTTCTCCACCAAGCTTTGCAGCGTAAGGCATGCCTGCTCCACCGATTCGCCATCAAGGCTTCCAAAACCCTCATCGATAAAGAGTGCCTCCACCCGAATCCCGCCACTGGTCGCCTGAACCACATCACTCATTCCCAGGGCTAGTGCCAGGGATGCCTTAAAGCTTTCTCCACCCGAAAGAGTTTTGACAGAACGATATTTTCCCGTGTAGTAATCCAGCACCTCGATTTCCAGGTTATCCTTGCTTCTTCCGTCGCTGACCTGGCTGACCCGTCGCAGCTCATATCTGCCGCCGCTCATCATCCGGAGTCTTATATTTGCCGCACTCAAAATATGCTCAAAATAGGAGGCAAGCACATACTGTTCAAAAACCAACCTTTTCTTATTATTTCCGTTTGCGGCATCATCCAAATCCTTCAAAAGACTGTAATCTGCCATCCATTGTACCAGAAGCTCCCTCTTTTCCTTTAGGGATTGCAGGCCCATCTCAACGCTTCTCACGCGGTTGCCGAGTTTCATCTGTTCCTCAAACAACCGGCCCTTCTGCTCATTCAGCTCCTTCAGCAATCCCTCCAGCATAGAACCATCTTCTCTTTGTGTATTTGCTGTTTCTTCCTCCAGATGGCGCACCAGTTCTTCATTGGCCCGGCAATTCTGCCGGTATTCCTGAATTCTTTCCCGCAGCATTCTCCTCTCCTGCTCACTCACAAGCGCCTTTTTATAGTCCTCTTCCCGTTTAAATCCTGCTTTTCTTCTTTGATCCGTAAAAGCCTTTAGCAGTTCCTGACAGCTTTCTCTTTTCCCGGCAAGCTCCTCTTCCTGTTCCTTCAATTTCTTTTCTTTTTCTGACAGAACCGCCAGGCGTTTCTCATAACCGGCAAGCTGCTCCGAAAACTGCTCTTCGGGATTCTCTGCAGCATAGCTTCTGGCTGAAGCGGTAATTTTGCTCTGTATATTGTCAAGACGGTCTGTTTCATATGCAAGCTCCTCTATCTGTTTCCTGATCTCCTCACGCTTTGCCGCGCAGGCTGCCGTCTTCCCATGAAGCTCGATTCTGATTTTCTGCTTTTCCTCATAGATGCTTTTCAAATTTCTGACCTGTTTTTCATCCGGTACTGCCTGATCTCTTACGGCAGGATTTGGGTGATGAACGGAACCGCATACCGGACAGGGTATTCCCTCCGAAAGCTCCTCGCCAAGAATTCCGGCAATACAATGGCGATAGGTTTTCTGTGCCTGCTCAAAAACAATTTTTTTCTTTTCCTCCTCCTGCTCTGCAGAAAGATAAGCCTCTTGTAGTTTACATAACTCTTCTTCCGTATCGGTGCAGGCAGCTTGCAGCTTCCTCAGTTGTCCGATTACATTTCTCCTGTTGTTTTCAATCTCATAAGCCGCCTTGATTTCATCTCTCTTCTGATAGAAGCTCTCTTCCCGGCTCTTTTGCCCGCTCAGTTCCGCAATCTCCTTTTTGGCTTCCGCAATCAGCTTCTCCAGACGGTCAGTATATTCCTCCGCAGTCTTCACTCTCTGTTCATCGGCCTGAAGGCCTGCTGCAGCCTCCTGCACACGGAGTTTCCTTTCCGCCTCTTCCATTTCTCCCTCTTGTTCCTTCAAGCGGCTTCTTTTCTCCGTTTCCTTTTCCAGCTTTTCAAACAGGCTCTGTACACGCTGCGCTTTAGCCAGTCTTCCCGCGCAAAGCTGCACCTCCTCCTCCTTCTTGGCATGAGCCTTGAGGCTGCTTTCCCAGCTTTTCCGGCTGTCCGCCGCCTCCGCTTTCAGGAAATCAATGATCCCCTCATAATAATAGCTTCCCGTGGAAATCAGTTCCTGCCACTTCCGGTCCTGCTCCTCATCAAAAGCGCAGTCTCGGGTGATCAAATCAATATCCTCGTCCATTTTATGACGGCATTCCATAACCTGCCTGTACGCAGCGGAAGCTTTTCCTTTTAGTGTTACTGCCATTTTTTCATACAGATCGGTTCCAAAAATTTCTCTGAAAATGCGCGTTTTCTCTGTCGGAGGTGCAGAGAGGAGACGCGCAAATTCTCCCTGTGCGATCATGGATAACTGTTTAAACTGACGGTAATCCAGGCGCAAAAGCTCCTGGATACGCCTTGTCACTTCACTGCTACCCTGAAGAATCGTTCCGTCCGGCTCCGTCAGAACTGCCTTCTCCTTTTCCTTGGTAAAGCCCTCCGCTCTCTTTCTGGGGCGAAGATATTCCGGGTTCCTGTATATTTTGTATTCTCCGCCGCCATGGGTCATGACAAGTTCAACATAGGTAGGAGTATCCACGTCTGCAAAGTCACTGCGAACACTGTTTTTTTCACGCATTTCGCCACTCATATTCCCATAAAGCGCATAGGTAAGTGCATCAAAAATTGTAGTTTTACCGGCGCCGGTCGGTCCCGCAATCAGGAACAGCCCCCGCCTGTTAAGTGCGGTAAAATCAATTTCCTGTTTTCCCCGATAGGGTCCCCAGCCACAGATAATTAAACGGATTGGTTTCATACTCTTATTTTCTATCCTTCCAGTTCCTTCACTAGTTCTGCAACAATTTTTCTTCCTTCATCGCAAAGCTCCTGCCCCCGGACCTGTCTGTAAAAATCCTCAAACAGGGTAAGGGCATCCTTCCGTTCTGAGAGATTCCTTGCATCTGCATCTGGCAGATTGTCGCTATTTACAGCAAATTCCCTTTC
>SAMEA3663269__coassemble_241_pt1 | contig 20182 bp, 15 predicted proteins | sample SAMEA3663269__metabat2_high_PE_026 | metagenome-assembled genome bin SAMEA3663269 (sample SAMEA3663269) | pig gut metagenome | biome: pig gut; feature: pig-associated habitat; material: faeces | place: China | collected 2013 | reverse complement strand
AATCATTCCTGTTTCCTGGATCTGGAAATGATTGCAGATCTTTTTTATGATCGGCCATATCAGATTATCTGTACATTGGATGGATTTGTGGGTAAAAAATGGCTGATGCGTATGCTTGGCTGTATACCAACCAAAAAATTCATATCAGATCCCGTTCTTGTGCGCGATATGGTCTATGCGGTGAGGACGCTAAAAAGCTCTATTGTCATGTACCCGGAAGCAAGCTACAGCTTTGACGGAACGGCGACCGCGTTACCCGACAGCATCGGAAAATGTATTAAGCTGCTGCAGGTTCCTGTCATTATGGTGCGTTCCTATGGCGCTTTTCTGCGAAACCCTTTATATAATAACTTGCAGGTACGCAAGGTAAAGGTCAGTGCAAAGGTGGAATATCTCTTTTCGCCGGAGGATATTAAGAACAAGTCGGCACAGGAATTGAAGGAAATTCTGGATGAACATTTTTCCTTTGATCATTTTCGATGGCAGCAGGAAAATCAGGTTCGAATTACAGAGAGGTTTCGTGCGGACAGCCTAAACCGGGTACTGTACAAATGTCCAAACTGTCTGACAGAGGGGAAGATGGCCGGAGAGGGAATTTATCTTACCTGCGGAAGCTGTCATAAGAAGTATGAGCTGACAGAATACGGTTTTATGAAGGCTGTGGAAGGAGAGACAGAAATTCCGCATATTCCGGACTGGTATCGCTGGGAAAGAGAATGTGTAAAAAAGGAACTTCAGGATGGAACCTATCGACTGGAACGGCAGGTTGATATCTATATGATGGTAGACTCCAGTGCGGTTTATAAGGTTGGCGAGGGAATACTGCAGCATACCGGAGAAGGGTTTCACCTGACCGGCTGTGATGGCAAGCTGAATTATACACAGACCCCGGAAAGCTCCTACAGTCTTTATTCTGATTTTTATTGGTATGAGATCGGGGATGTGATCTGTATCGGAGACGCTGCTACGCAGTATTATTGCTTCCCGAAAGGGACAGGGGATATTGTCGCGAAAACAAGATTGGCAGCAGAGGAGCTATATAAACTCACAAAAGCCGTATAGACCTTATGGAATCAACTTACTGATGATATGCTTCTGCGTATAGGCAATTGCGGGACCGAAAGCGAAGGCCATGATGACCGTCACGATTCCGGCCTTTGCTCCGAGCAGCAGGCCGATAAGGAAGGCACTGATATCCCATCCCATTCTGACTACCCTGAAGGACACTTTTTTCAGTTTTTTTTGCAGGATAAAGGGAATTGCATCATAGGGAACAGTTCCCTGCTGGATAGAAATATAGATGGATGCTACCAGAATAAAAAGTGCAAGTATGGGAAAGGTAATCAATATCCTTGCGGCCATATTCTGAAAAAGGGTATCGGGCAGCAGTTTGTGATTCAGCCATGAAAAAAAGTCGAAGCTGTAACCCACCAAAAACATATTGGTGATGGTACCCCAGCCTATTTGATCCTTAGCATATAAAAATACGAAAAGAAACAGCACGGAATTAAAGAGTGCCTGCCAGTTGCCAAGGGAAATATGTAACAGATCTGCCATGCCTAAGTTAAACATGGTGCAGGGATCTGTGCCGAGAGCGGTCCGGTCTAAAAAGGACAGACAAAAGCCCATCGTAATGACGGACAGGAGCAGCCACATAAATTCTATTTTTGTAATACTTTTGAATTTCATAGATCAAAACCTCGCTTCCTAAGCATTATACAGGATGGAGAATTCTATGTCTATAAATATTCCATTCGCAAATTTTATTGACAAAGATATAGGGCAATGCTATGATACGAACAAATAACATAAGAAAAGCAATGACGGAAAGAGTAGTTTGCAGGAAGCATCCAGAGAGGATAACATTTGGTGGAAGTGATCCATGCAGAACGCATACGAAAACCATTCCAGAGCTGCACCGCTGAAGAAGATTAGGCGTTGCCGTAGGCCTGCGTTAAAGGATAGGATTTGTTGGAATCTGAAGTGAAAAGTTAAGGTGGAACCGTGCTAAATGCACCCTTAAGGCTATAGTATATAGCTTTATGGGTGCTTTTCTTATGTTGTTTCAAAAATAATGGTGGAATGTCAAGAAAGAAAGGAGCAACAAATTATGAAGGTTCTACGAAAAACAGGAGAAATTGTAGAAGTGAGTTTTGAGGAACAGGAGGGAAAAAAGGCATTTTGGCATACAAGTGCACATGTGCTTGCACAGGCAGTGAAGCGTCTGTATCCGGGTACAAAATGTGCAATAGGTCCTGCAATCCTAAATGGTTTCTATTATGATTTTGAATTTTCCTTTCCATTTTCAGAGGAAAACTTGAAAGCGGTTGAGGAGGAAATGAAAAGAATAGTAAAGGAGTCACTTTCCATTCGAGTATATGAAAAATCAAAGGATGAGGCAATTGCTTTCATGGAGAATGCGCATGAAGTGTATAAGCTTGAATTGATCCGTGAGTTGGAGGATTCTGAAAAGATCAGCTTTTACAAGCAAGGTGATTATGAAGAGTTCTGTGCAGGACCCCACATCTCAAATACCTGTCAGATTAAAGCTATAAAATTATTATCAGTTGCGGGTGCTTACTGGAGAGGAGACGAAAAGAACCAGATGCTGACCAGAATCTACGGAATTTCATTTCCGAAGGCCTCAGAGCTAGAAGAATATCTTCACATGCTGGAAGAGGCAAAGGCGAGAGATCACAGAAAGCTTGGAAAAGAATTAGAATTGTTTGCCTTGATGGAAGAAGGACCGGGCTTCCCATTTTATTTTCCGAAGGGACTCATTCTAAAGAATCTGCTGATAGATTATTGGAGAGAAATACATGCAAGAGAAGGATATGTGGAAATTGCCACGCCTATTATGCTAATGAGAGGACTTTGGGAAAAATCAGGTCATTGGGAGCATTATCGCGACAATATGTACACAACGAGTATTGATGATATGGATTATGCGATTAAGCCAATGAACTGTCCGGGAGGAATGCTTGTGTATAAATCAAAGGTTCACTCCTATAGAGAATTCCCCATGAGAGTCGGTGAGCTTGGAATTGTACACAGGGCTGAAAAGTCAGGTACATTACATGGCCTTATGAGAGCCAGATGCTTTACACAGGACGATGCACATATTTTTATGAGAGAGGACCAGGTGCTGTCTGAGATTCAAGGCGTTATGAGGCTGATAGATGAAGTTTATTCGAAGTTTGGATTCCCCTACGAGATTGAGCTGTCAACAAGACCTGAGAATTCTATCGGAAGTGATGAGGATTGGGAACTGGCTTACGGAAAAGAGGTCATGGAACAGCTGAAGGCCCGGGGATTTCGTGTCGAATTGGATCAAAGGGATGAAAAGCTGGGCTATAAGATCCGGGAAGCACAGCTTGATAAAGTTCCTTATATGGTGATCCTCGGAGAACAGGAGCAGAAAGGAAAAACGATCTCTGTAAGGCAGCGGGACGAAAAGCGGGAAAAGCAGGATATGGGACAAATGACGGTGGAAGCATTCATCGGGATCATGGCAATTACCGCTTGAAAAATCTATCATCATAGTGCTAGGATGATACAGGAGCCACGCAGAGAGATGTTCCTGTTAACAGGCAAAGGAGTTGATAGCTATGATGAAGGATTTGACGGAAGGGAAACCCGGTAAGATACTGTGGCAGTTTACTCTGCCAATGTTTGTCAGTGTGGTTTTTCAGCAGCTTTATAATATAGCTGACAGTATTATTGTCGGTAATTTTGCCGGTCACGGGGAGGATGCTCTGGCAGCAGTAGGTGCCTCGTATCCGATTACCATGATATTTATGGCGATTGCGATGGGGTGCAATGTGGGCTGTTCAGTGGTGATTTCCCAGCTCTTTGGTGCAAAGCGCTATCAGGAAATGAAGACAGCTGTATCCACTACGATACTTGCCTCCCTGGTACTTTCCCTCTCCCTGACGGCATTAGGGCTTCTGCTTAGCCGATCAATGATGGTGGCAATTCAGACACCGGAAAATATTTTCTATGATGCGGATGTCTATCTGCGGATCTATATCGGAGGTTTTGTTTTCCTGTTTTTATACAATGTTGTCACCGGCATTTTTACCTCACTGGGAGATTCCAAGACACCGTTGTATTTTCTGATTGGCTCGTCTCTCAGTAATATTGCACTGGATTGGGTGTTTGTCGCTGTCTTTCACTGGGACGTGGCAGGGGTGGCCTGGGCCACCTTTCTCTGTCAGGGGGCAGCCTGCATCCTGGCGGTGATTACGTTAAAGAATCGGCTAAAAGCAGTTGCCTGTGAGGAAAAACCGGAATTTTTTTCTTTCCATATGCTGAAACGGATCGCGCTGATCGCGATTCCCAGCATTCTTCAACAGAGCTTTATCTCTGTGGGGAACATTTTTATTCAAAGGCTGATCAATGGTTACGGGTCTTCGGTGATTGCCGGTTACTCCGCTGCCATTAAGGTCAATACATTTGCAATTACCTGTTTTAGCACTTTGGGAAATGCTGTGTCGAATTTCACAGCTCAAAATGTGGGTGCCGGAAAAAATGATCGGGTTAAGAAAGGCTTTTATGCAGGATTGAAAATGGGGTTCTTAATAGGTGTTCCCTTTTTCCTGTTATGTTTCTTCCGGGGAAATCTTGTTATTCGGATGTTCATGAAGGAGGAGGCATTGGAGGCACTGAACACAGGTATACAGTTTTTGAAGATAGTGTCTCCGTTTTATTTTGTAGTATCCATGAAACTGATTGCAGACGGTCTTTTGCGGGGAGCGGGTGCGATGAGTTGCTTTATGGCTTCAACTTTTAGTGATCTGATACTGCGTGTCGTGTTGGGCTATATTCTGGCAATACCTTTTGCTACCACGGGTATCTGGATGTCATGGCCTGTGGGCTGGAGTATTGGTACCGCACTGTCTTTGATATTTTATGGAAAGGGTATGTGGAAGGTTAATCGACAGGAAAAGTAATGTTTGGAGGCGCGTACGCGCCTCCTTTGCTATGCTCGTACAATTCCGATGCAGGTGCCGATACAATCGACCTCATCCATTCTTCGAAGCAGAATATCAAAGCCTCTGCCGTTTAGGCTTTTGAGGCAATAGCCGTCCTCTTCCTCGATAAACTTTCTGAGATAGGCTTTGTCACTTTTCATAAATACGGCAATTTCTCCATTTTCCGGGAAACGATTGGCAAATAAAACGCGATCATTCTTGCAAAAGACGGGAGTAAAATGATTGGTAGTAATTTCGATAGCAAGATAAGCATCGGGAAGAACCGTTTCTATATCAACAACATCATTACTGCAGTAAGGGATACCGTCTCCTTTATTTCCGATAGGAATCAGGCAGGGAATCTTATGCTTGTCGGAAGCGTCGCGTTCCGATCTGGAAATTTTTGACTCATATTTAGCAACCAGCTGAATAATATTTTTTCCATGCAGCCCGCACTTTCGGTAATGTCTAATAATGAATATTTCATCCGGATTGTAGGTAGGATATCCCATTAAATAGTTAACGGTAACGTTGAGAGCTTTGGAGATTGCCAATACGGTAGAAGCTTTTGGGTCAGTTACTTTGCCGTAATAGATATTGCGTACAGTTTCGATTGGCACACCGGAAATATCAGACAATTCCTGGAGAGTTAAATTGTTTGAGCACAATAGTTCCTTTAGTACTTCACTTATCAGAATATCACCCCTTTGTCACACAAGACACAAAAAAAATGTTTCTTTATGCAAAAAATGTTACCCGAAATATTGGTTTTTGTCAATTAATCAAATATTATTATTAGCGGAACTTTAATTATCAACAAATTTTTGTATGAAAGGGAGAAAAATGGAGAAAGAAGGGAAAAATGGAAAAGAAGGGAAGGGTTGTTCTGGCAGATTTGGAGATGCCAAAATTCAGGATATTCTGTTAAACATTGGAATTCCGGCAAATATCTACGGCTTTTTGTACATAACCTATGCACTTCAGCTGATCGATCAGGATCCGGAGTATATGTACCATGTGACAAAATATCTGTATGTGAGTATTGCCAAAAAATTTAAGACAACACCCAGCAGTGTGGAAAGATCGATCCGGCATGCGATCTCTGTGGGGTGGCTGAAAGGGGATATTGAATATACAAATCGGATGTTTAAGAACAGTGTAAACTCCAAGAAGGGTGTGCCAACAAACTCACAGTTTCTTGCGAGGCTCTATTACTATATCAAGAATCTGGATGATGGGACAAGAACGGCTTAGGACGGATTCTTTGAGGGGACTGAGATTTTGAATATCGTATTATAAAAAATGACAGCGGTCAGGCGCAATCCGAAAGGAAAAGCGCACTGACCGTTTTTTGTCCTGCTTTGCAATGGAAACAAAAAGAAGTATGGAGCAGCATGGAAACGATACAGCATGGAAACGATACATTGCGGGATAGAGTTAATTATGCTATAATACCATTAGTTTTCAGACTTTTTTTGAATTATTTGGAAAATACATACAAGGGGGCTAAAAAATGGAATACAATGAAGCGTATTTCGCGAAAAGTGCAAACAGAAAAGCGATGGCAATTTGGCTGCTGATCGATATCATCCTTTCGGTAGCATATTCGATTGAGATCCTGAAAGGACTGCGGACGGTTGGATATTATCTGGTGTTTCTGGCGTTCTGCTGGTTCCCGTTTCTGATAGGTGCGGCGGTACTGAAAATAAAGGGGATGGGAACGCCCATTTACAAATATGTGATTGGTATCGGTTATGGTATTTTTTATGCGTTTGTGCTGATGACCTCCAATACCATTCTCACGGTTACTTATATATTACCCTTTACCAGTATGTTGATCCTGTTTAAAAAGCGTAATTTCCTCCTGGGATATGGGATCTGTAATGTGCTTCTGATTGGCGCATCCATTGGGAAAAATATCATGCTGGGATACAATTCTCCAAGTGACATTACCAATTATGAAATAGAGATTGCTGTTATTATTCTCTGCTATGTGGGATATGTTCTTTCCATTAATCACCTGAATAAATCAGATGGGGCTATGGTCGATGCAGTACAGGATAATCTGCAGAAAGTGGTGAAAACCATAGAGCAGGTGAAGGAGGCAAGCACAGCTGTTGTGGATGGTGTTACGGTGGTGCGGGAACTGTCTGAGGAAAATAAAGAGGGTGCCACTACCGTGGTAAAGAGTATGGAAGAACTGGCAGGCAACAACAATACCCTGAACCAGAAGGTGGATTCCTCCATGGACATGACGGAAAATATCAAAAGCCAGGTGGAGCACGTCTCTAACCTGACAGATCATATTGTCAAGATCATTGATGAATCTGTAGAGCATGCCTCTGCCAGCTCAGCAGAGCTTGCAAATGTGGTGGAATCTACGAATGTGATGGCACAGCTCTCCACTGAGGTTGACAAGATCCTGGGAGAATTCCGGGAACAGTTTGACATGGTAAAGAAGGAAACCGGAACCATTGCCAATATTACATCCAAGACGAATCTGCTGGCACTCAATGCTTCCATCGAGGCAGCCAGGGCAGGAGAAGCCGGAAAAGGATTTGCGGTGGTTGCTGATGAAATCAGAGAATTAAGTATGGGAACCCAGAACTCTTCCACCAGTATTATGGATGCATTGAAGCATCTGGAAGACACCTCGGATAAAATGACAGAATCTGTTACTACGATTTTAAATCTGATCTCTGAGACGCTGGAGAAGATGAAAACCGTAGATGCAAGTGTCAACATGATTGCTGAGGACTCCAGACAGTTGGGCAGTGAGATCCAGGTGGTTGATACAGCAGTGAAGCAGGTGGAAGATTCCAATAAGAACATGGTGGACAACATGCAGCAGGTGAAGGACATTATGGTTCTTATGACAGAGAGTGTTGCGAACTCTGAGATGACCACAAAGACCATGCTGAGTAAGTATGCTGAGACGAGCCGCAATGTTGCTAATATTGAAAATGTAGTCGGCAAGCTGGTAGGGGAACTCGGCGCAGGCGGATTTATGGGCGTGAAGGATGTAAAGCCGGGTATGAGCCTTTCCATTGTCCCATACATCGATGGCAAGCCAGGAAAAGAAGAATATAAGACAGAGGCATCAGAGGTCATGGAAGACAGTATATTGATCAATATGACCAATGAGGCAGAAAAGTTTCTTGGCACCGAAGACAGCAAACAAAGGTATGAAGTCCGTATCATTGTGGACAATACCATGTATACATGGGATGAGGTGAAGCTTGGAACGGCAAAGAATGCCGGATATAACTACTATCGTCTACTGTTAAGCGGTGACCCGAAGGTCGTTAACCGGAGAAAGTATCCAAGACTTCCCTTAAGGAACAGATGCACAATAACGATTCGGCCGGGGAAAGAGACTTATGAGGGAAATATGATCAATATCAGTGCCGGTGGCTTTGCATTTGCAACGGAGGCAGAAAAATTTGCAGATGTAGTGGGCAGGCAGATTGAAATTACGATCCGGGATTTTGATCTTCTGGGAGAAGCTGTACTGAAGGGGATAGCGATCCGCTCCAGTGATGATGAAGGAAGATATGTTGTCGGCTGCAGAATGCCTGCAGATAATATGAAGATCAAAGATTATGTCCAGAGAAGAATGGAGAGCTAAAGACAGGGTAGAGTGGCGCTGATGACGGAAGGCCATCAGCGCCTGTTTTATGCCTTATGTTTTTTGGCAAATAAAGCTTTAAATATCGTTCTGATAAGCGGCTGAATGAAAAACAACTGGGTAAAGAATGCAAAAGGAAAATTAAAACACACCAGCTTAAGCCAGTTGGCGAGCAGTGTTAAGGCATGAAAGCCGGTGTAATAAGGGTAATAGAGGAAGGCGGCGATCAAACTCATTGCCGGACACATGAGCCCTACAGTTGCGCAGATGATGGCGGTCTCAAAGAGGACGGGATGTGTTTCTCCGGGCTGAAAGATACGGGTGGCCAGCCGGAAGGAGCAGGGGCTTCCCATTATGATTTCCAGAAGATAAGCGAAAATGAATTCCACGATTACAACACTCCAGATGGGCACAAAGTGCCCAGCCATATAAACGCCTCCCTGGGCATTGATTGCGGCAAGGACACCGGATGAGCCTGTGACCTCCATCAGTATGTTCCCGTTCACAACATAAAGGCTGTAAAAAACATAAGCATGTACAGTAACTAAAACAGTGAGAAATGCAAAGATCATTCTCTGAAATTGACTCTGAGGCATAATAATACTCCTTTTCTGTTTTGGGCATAAAAAAACATGCAGTGAAGGACTTCAAATCTGATCCCACTATAGAGCATTGCTGTTCCGTAATCAGATTTACGTGCCTTTGAGCACTACATGTGTCGTTATGCAACCTTTATTTTTTTCTATCGAATTTTAGCATATTAACAGGAAAAAAAGCAAGTAGATTTTTAAAAGATCAGACAGGATTTTTGTCCTGTATTGTCGAAAGGGGAAAAAATGCATTTTGTAACTGCAAAAGGTATTTTATCAGCCCAGAATGGCATAAACATATATCGGGGCTGCACGCATGGCTGCATCTACTGTGATAGTCGCAGCAGATGCTATCAGATGAACCATGACTTTGAAGATATTGAAGTGAAACAGAATGCACCGGAGCTTTTGGAGAAAGCACTTCGTTCCAAACGTAAAAAGTGCATGATTGGAACCGGTGCTATGTGCGATCCTTATATGCATTGTGAGGAACAGCTGGGGCTGACGAGAAAATGTATTGAGCTGATAGACCGGTATGGATTCGGACTTTCCATTCAGACGAAGTCAGACAGGATACTCCGTGATCTGGAATTGCTGAGGAGTATCAATGAAAAATCCAAGTGTGTGGTGGAGATGACGCTTACCACCTATGATGAAAAACAATGTAAGATATTGGAGCCAAATGTATGCACAACACAAAGAAGATTTGAGGTGCTTCAGATCATGCATGAGAATGGGATTCCGACGGTGGTATGGCTTTCACCGATTTTACCTTTTATTAATGACACGAGGGAAAATCTGGAGGGGATTCTGGATGACTGCGTTAAGGCGAAGGTACATGGCATAATCTGCTTTGGAATGGGTATGACACTGAGAGAAGGAAACCGAGAATATTATTATGAGGCTCTTAATAAGTATTTTCCGGGGTTGAGGGAGAAATATCATCGCAAGTATGGCTATGCTTATGAGATTGCCAGTGATCGCCAGAGAGAATTGATGAAATTATTCCATGCAAGATGTGAAGAAAACGGAATACTCCATGAAGTGGGAAAGGTGTTCGATTACCTGCACGAGTTCCCGGAAAATAAGGGGTATGAGCAGCTTTCTCTGTTTTAGCTGTCATGTGATTCTATGCGTCAAGTCTGAGAAATTTGTAGAGTATTTTGTCAGATTCGGTTATAATAAATTTGTTAACTGTACATAAGCTTATTAAGGGATAATAAAATAATATGTATGAATGTCCAAATTGTGGAGGAAATCTGAAATTTGATATTCCCTCCCAGCAATTAGCGTGTGCACATTGTGGCACACATCTTGATCCATACGCGGTTAAGAAAGAAACAGATGCTACAGAGCAGGATTATTTTGAGGCAACCGTCTTTACCTGCCCGCAGTGTGCCGGTGAAATTTTCAGCACCGATAATGAAGCGGCGGCTTTTTGCAGCTTTTGCGGCGCATCCACAATTCTTACCAGCCGGATCAGCAGGGAAAAGCGCCCCAAATTTATCATCCCGTTTAAAAAGACAAAGGAAGATTGCAAGAATGCATATGCACAAACGATGCGCAGGGCCTTCTTTGTTCCGAAAGAATTGAAGGATCCGAAATATATTGACGGATTCCGTGGAATTTATATGCCCTACTGGACCTATCAGCTGACACAGAAGGGGAGAGTGACGCTTTCCGGTGAAAAGACTTACCGGAGGGGAGATTATGTCATTACGGATCACTATGATTTGAGCGGAGACTTGGATGCCTATTATCTGGGATACTCCTATGATGCCTCGTCCTCTTTTTATGATAATATCAGTGAGGCTCTGGCACCCTATGATGCCAAGGAACTGGTGAACTTTACCCCTGCATTTTTAAGTGGATTTTATGCGGATACGGCAGATATCGGTGAGGAGGTTTACAGGCAGGATGCGATAGAACTGGCAAATGACAGTACCTTAGACAGGATCAGCAAGGACAAAGCATTTTCCGGTTATCACATAAACTCCTCCAAAGGAGGGAGCAGGCTGGGAACCAAGCTGAGAAGTGCGGACAACACCATGTATCCGGTGTGGTTTCTGTCCTATCGGAACGGAGACAGAATTGCCTATGCAACCGTTAACGGACAGACCGGTAAGGTGGTGGCGGATATGCCCATTTCGCCGATACGATATCTGTTTGCTTCTCTGGTGATGGCTGTTCCGATTTATCTGCTGTTAAATCTGTTTTTTACAATACGACCGCCGGTATTGATGGGAATTGCCTGTGTTCTTGCACTGGTATCGGGAATTCTCTATATAATGGAAATGAATGCCATAGGGCGACGGGCGGTTTACGAGGATGACCGTGCGGTGGAAATCATGCGCAGAAAAAAGCACGGGCAGGCAGCAGAGCAAAAGAGAACAGCAAAAAAGAAAAGCTCATCCAAAAAGAAGAATAAACTTGGAAAGCCGACGATAAGCTTCCTTATTCTAATTCTATATATTATATGCTATGGACAGCTTATTATGGATTTGGCAAATCTATTTTTATGGCCGGTAATTCTTATAGCAATGGTCGTGTGTCTGATTGTGGGTATTTGCAGATACAAAAAAGTGGAGGATGTAAAGGGACTGTTTGGGTTCATTTTTGCTACAGCGGCTGTACTTATTTCTGGGCTGATCAGGTTGTTTCACCCTGTTTCTGACATCCCATATTATATAGGCGCGATCCTCACACTTTTGGCGGATACATTTATTTTTGTTGATATTATTCGTAACTATAATAAGCTGGCTATGAGAAGATTGCCTCAGTTTGATAAACAGGGAGGTGATGATCGTGCGTAATAATCGGACTTCTTTGAAGAAACATTTGTGCACCCTGCTTTTTACTGTCTTTATATTTATAGCAGCAATGCTTGGGATAGGGCAGAGTGTCATTGCAGCACCAGATGCCAATACGGATTATGATACCGGCTATCAGGCATTCATTGAAGATGATGCAGATTTGCTTACCGACACAGAGGAAACGGATCTGTATGAGTTGCTGCAGGAACTCACACTGTATGGAAATGTGGCATTTAAAACAATTGACTATAACGAATATTCTTCGACGGAAGGATATATTCTGAATTATTATGACCAGAAGTTTGGGCAAAGCAGCGGCGGTGTATTTCTGATTGATATGGATTACAGAAATATCTGGATCCGCTGCCATGGGGAAATGTCTAAGATTATTACCAATGCTTATACCGATACCATTACGGACAATGTTTATACCTTTGCTTCTGATGGGGATTATTACGAATGTGCCTATGAGGCATTTGCTGAAATGCTGATTCTTTTGCAGGGGAACAAGATAGCACAGCCAATGAAGTATTTGAGCAACGCCTTCCTTGCTGTGATTCTCGGACTGATCATTACTTATTTTATTGTCAAGCTGACATCGAGAGCGAGTAAGCCCAGCGAAAAGGAGCTTCTGGAGGGAACTAGATACAGTTATCAATTTAATCATGCTGAGGCGGTATTCAACCATCAGACGAAAAAGTATGATCCGCCAAGCTCCAGCTCCGGCGGAGGCGGCGGAGGTGGTGGCGGTGGTGGAAGCAGCGGCGGCCACAGCTTCTAAGCTTCTTTTTATACAAAAACCTGAAGTGGTTGTTAAACAAAGAAACGGATCAGACGGTCTTTGATGGAACTGTAGGGCTGATAGCGCATGGGGAGATCCATCCAGGTCTTTTTATCTACAATACTGCGCGGATGGCATCATCCAGCTTCTCGTAAGTTAAAACAGGCAGAACCGGACCAAAGATCTCTTCGCCCATGACAGCATCCTCCCAGGTAACATCCTTCATCACAGTCGGGGCAATACGGAGTGAAGTTCTGTCGGATTCACCACCGCAGACAAGCTTTTCCCGATCAATCAGTCCCAGAATGCGGTCAAAATGTTTTTCGTTAATGATCTTTCCGTAATTGGGATTTGAAAGCGGCTCTCTGCCAAACTGGACGGTAATCTCATGGCAGATAGCATGGAGCAATTCATCTCGTATTTCAGCGTTACACAAGATATAATCCGGGGCAACACAGGTCTGTCCACAGTTTAAGAACTTTCCGAAAACAATTCGTTTGGCGGAAAGTTCTATTTTTGCACTTTTTTCCACAATACAAGGGCTTTTTCCGCCAAGCTCCAGGGTTACGGGGGTCAGATGCACGGCAGCATCTCGAAGGACTTCCCGACCTACATTTTGCCCACCGGTGAAAAAGATCTTGTCAAACTTCTGGTGAAGAAGAGCTTGATTCTCTGCCCGTCCGCCGGTGACAACGAAGACGTATTCAGGCGGAAAACAATCTTCGATCAATGCTTTGAGAACAGCGGCGGTAGCAGGCGCATAGGCACTGGGCTTTACGACAACCGTATTGCCCGCAGCCAGTGCATCGATCAGTGGGTCAATGGTAAGAAGTACGGGATAGTTCCAGGGGCTCATAATCAGTACGTTCCCGTAAGGAGAGGGGGAACGGAAGCTATGGGCCGCAAATTGTGCGATGGGAGTGTATACGGTTTTTGCCTTGGTGAGATGTCTGATATGTCGCAGCATCCAGTCAAGTTCAGACAAAGAGAGTCCAATCTCGCACATATAGCTTTCGCTGCTGCTCTTTCCCAGATCAGCCTTCAGCGCATCTGTCAGTGCAGTTTCATGACGGTGGATGGCAGCTTTAAGCTTTCGAAGTGCAGATATTCTGTTTTCTACCGGCAGTGTGTTTCCGGAAGAGAAAAAATCCTGCTGCTTATTAAGTATTTCCTGTATTTCAATTGTGTTCATTTTATTCCTCCATCATTAACTCTGAACGGCTTTGTATAAGGGAATCAGCTGCTTTTTGTCCCACAGGACAGGAACCGGATAGAGAGGGTTGGCCTCGTGGTCGGCATAAGCAGCCAGAGCTTCAAGGTCTTTATTCTGAATGCCCGGCAGGGTAGTAGGAATATTCATGGAAGCATTCATATTACGAATATGGCAGATAAAGCATTCTGCCGCTTGAGGGTCAGGGACTGCAGCATCGGCGATCCCGGTAGCACGGGCAAGCTCCGCAAGCTTTTTGTGAGCAGAAGCTCCATAGGCTTCAAGCACCACAGGCAGCAGGACAGAGTTGGCAAGGCCATGTGCAATGCCATATTTTCCACCAAGACTGTGTGCAACGGCATGGACATATCCCACATAGCTTTTGGTAAAAGCGGTTCCTGCAAGATAAGCAGCCCGCAACATATTGGCACGGGCAGTGCGATTGCTGCCGTCTTTATATACGGCTTCAAGATTCTCGAAAATTAATTGGATTGCTTCAATGGAAGCCCTGCGTGTCCCCGCTGTGGTGGAATGACCGATATATGCTTCCACCGCGTGTGTCAGAGCATCCATTCCTGTGGTGGCGGTGAGGGAGGCCGGAAGACCAAGCGTTACCTCCGGCTCTAAAACGGCATAGGCAGGAATCAGGGAAAAGTCATTGATAGGATACTTATGGTGTGTTTTTTCGTCAGTGATAACGGCGGCCAGTGTGGTTTCACTTCCGGTACCAGCTGTGGAGGGTATGGCAATCAGAAGCGGAAGCTTGTGAAGAACGTGAAGAATGCCCTCCATTTTGGAAAGAGGCTTTTGCGGTCTTGCGATGCGTGCCCCCACTGCTTTGGCACAGTCCATGGAGGAACCGCCGCCAAAGGCAATCAGAGCCTGGCAATGCTCATTTAAGTAAAGGGCTCTGGCGGCCTCTACATTAGCTACAGTGGGGTTGGCGACTGTCTCGTCAAAGACAGCGCAGCTGATTTCGGAATCCTCAAGGAGTTTTTCCAAAGGCTATGTCAGACCGAGCCGGTTTATGCCTTTGTCGGTAACGAGAAGTACCTTTTGAATTTTGTTATTTTTAAGGACACCGGGTACACCGGCGAAGCCGTCGATCAGTTTTGGTTCCCTGTAGGGAAGAAAGGGCAGTGCTGCCCGCATGACGATCTGAAAGCCTCTGCAATATATTTTCTTTAGTGGGTTCATACTTTTGCTTTCCTCATCTTTCTTATTAAATATTTTAATAGTAGAACATTCATCTTTATTTTGCAAGAGGACACACCGGACAGGCTGACTGCAAAGAGCGCATTTCCCGATTAAGGAATGGCAATAATTGACTGGATGATATGATGCAGTAAATATATAATATAGACGGGTAAGGAGGATACTGAAATGAAGTACTATGTAAATTTGAAGGCTCCGCAGGGCGGTGACGGCAGTAGAGAAAATCCCTTTCAAAAGATTGGAGAAGCGGCGGCAATTGCAGTTCCCGGAGATGAAGTGATTGTTGCACCCGGAGTTTACAGGGAGTCAGTAAATCCTGCAAACGGGGGAAGTGAGGAAGCCAGAATTGTCTACCGCTCTGAGGTGGAGAAAAAGGCTGTTATTTCAGGCGCAGAACAGCTGAAGGATTGGGAGGCCTGTGAGGGCGGTATATGGAGAGCACATATTTCAAATGAAAAGTTTGGGGAGTATAATCCGTATACAACGCTGGTTTATGGAGACTGGTTTGTGGCTTCCATGGTGGCACACACCGGAGATGTTTATTTGAACGGAAAATCCATGTATGAGGTGTGCGAATTAGAGAAGGTATTACATCCGGTAAAGAGCAGTACATCCTGGGAACCGGAATTTTCTACGTATGTGTGGTACACCGTGCAGGATGAGGAAAACGATGAGACGGTACTGTATGCCAATTTTCAGGGGAAGAACCCGAATGAGGAAAATGTGGAGATCAGTGTCAGAAGAAACTGCTTTTATCCGGAAAAGGAAGGCGTGGGATATATTACTCTGTCTGGCTTCACGGTGAGACAGGCAGCAACACAGTGGGCTCCTCCGACAGCTTATCAGGAGGGAATGATCGGACCGCATTGGTCGAAGGGCTGGATCATTGAAGACTGTGAAATCTATGAGTCCAAGTGCTCAGGCATTTCTCTTGGGAAATATCTACAGCCTGAAAATGATAATAAATGGTCTAAATGGAAATATAAGGATGGAACACAGACAGAAAGAGAATGCATATGTCAGGCACAGCTTGAGGGCTGGAGCAAAGAGCAGGTCGGTTCTCATATTATCAGACGATGCGATATCCATGACTGTGGACAAACCGGTATTGTGGGTCATCTGGGCGGCGTTTTTTCCATTATTGAGGACAATCGGATCCATCATATAAATAATAAGCAGAATTTATGCGGAGCTGAGATCGGCGGAATTAAAATGCATGCAGCAATTGATGTGATCATCAGGCGTAACCATATATACAACTGCACCCGCGGACTATGGCTTGACTGGCAGGCACAGGGAACCAGGGTGACGCAGAATCTGTTCTTTGATAACTGTCTGCCGAAGGAACAGAATCTGACAAAAGAAAGTGAGATGGGGGAGGATATTTTTGTGGAGGTATCCCACGGCCCTACATTGATTGATCACAATATTCTTCTGTCAGACTGTTCACTCAGGCTTGCCACGCAGGGGGGTGCGCTGGTACACAATCTGATTGCGGGTTCTTTTACTGCTGTGGGACGTGGCGTCATGAATGGAACAGTTACAAAGTCTGCTCCTCGATATACGCCGTATCATATACCGCATCGTACAGAAATCGCAGGATTTATGACGATTCTGCACGGAGATATGAGGTTTTACAACAACATCTTTGTACAGAAAAAAATACGTCCGGCGCTGAAAGAAATAGGAGATGCAATGGGGGATAATGAGTGGACAGACGGCAATCTGATAACAGGAACGATTCCCTATGAAAACTATCCTACATATGAAGAATATCAGGAACAGTTCAAGGGCTACTGTGGCATGGGATCTGCGCCCAGCGACAGGTATTACAATCCACTTCCGGTATGGGCGGAGGGAAATGTTTATTTTAACGGAGCAAAACCCATGACAAGGGAGAAGGCTTATGTGGAAGAGGAGCATGAGATAACCCTTTCACTGAGAGAGAAGGATGGGAGTTTTTTCCTGGAAACGAATCTATATGATTATATGCCAAGGACAAAAAATCGGATCATCACTTCAGATATTCTGGGAATGGCATTTGAGCCGGAGCAGAGATTTGAAAATCCGGATGGAACCGGGATCGTGATGGATAAGGATTATCACGGAAGATCGCGGGGGGCTGTTCCGTTTGCGGGGCCGTTTTCCGATTCTGCCATATTGGAATTGTGATTTTGTACGCCGGATAAAAGGGGCGCAGAAGATGATTTATTCTGCAGCTCCTTTTTTATTTGGAATAGAAGCCTTATAGTCTGATAAATGATAAAAAGAAAAAGAATTGTGCGATCATGTGCATACAAAATATAACATTAGTTCCTATTGTTGGCAGTTATTGCTTAGACAGCAATTGGCCATTCTGATTAAGCTTTTTCCAAAAATACACGTCTTATAGAAGAGAGGGAGAGGAAAAGGTGTGAGAAAGAGAGGGAATATGTTGCGGATTGCGGTTTGCAATATGGTGTTGCCGGGAGTGGAGCGGCTTGCAGAATATTTAGGCATGTGGTCATATGAAAGGAATGTTGTTGCCCGACTTATGAGCTTTCAAAGTGGAGAGGAAGTTCTGTTTGAAATGGAAATTTCAGGTGATTTTGCAGTTGTATTTATAGGAATGGGACCGGATAATATAGCCGGAATTGAGACAGCACTCAGCGTAAAAAGGCAGAACCGGCTGACAAATATCGTATTTTTGGTGGAAAGTATGCAGTATTTAAAAGAAATGCTGCAGATTTATCCGGTACAATTTGTTTTCGGACAGATAACGAGAAAGAAGATTTTCGAAGCGATGGATCGCTTCTGGAATGAACGTCGTTATCTTCAGGAAAATTTCTTTTTCCGATTCAATCATCGCTCCTATATGATCGATCTTAGAGAGGTGCTGTATTTTTCCAGTGAAGGGCGTGTTGTGGAGATTTTGCTGGAGACAGGCAGAAGATATAGGGTGTATACAAGACTGGACACGGTTGAACAGAACTTACTTGGCAGCAGAGTCTACTTTATCAGGATTCACCAGTCCTATCTGGTAAACAGCAGGCATATTGAGCAATTTTGTTACAGCATGGTAAGACTCAGGAACTGTGATGAGCTTCCGGTCAGCAGAAAAAGAAGGGGTGAGATTGTCGGATTTTACCGGGAATGTGTATTATCGTGTCAAAAAATGACGTAATAGATGCTAATTTTTACGTGTTTTGGGAAAGAGAAAAAAATTCTGTATGATGAAAGAGAAGCGTTCAGATGCAAAGGCTGTGTGTCACGCTTTGATCTTACGGGCAGGGAAATCCCTGCCTCTTGTCTTCTTGTGATATTTGGGTTTGTGTGCTAGAATATAGGGTAATATAGGTTTATTATGGAAAAAAATAAAAAGAGGTAATCGATATGAGACTGCTGAGTGCCGTTGTGCCCTGTTATAATGAGGAAGAAAACATAGCAGACTTTTATGCAGAATTCATGAAGACAGAGAATTTCTTTCAAAGCAAGGATATAGCTCTGGAGCTTTGGTTTATAAACGACGGATCGAGGGATCACACCGCAGATGAGGTGAAGAAGCTGAATGAAAAGGATAAAAGAGTGCATCTTTTGTCTTTTTCCAGAAATTTCGGGAAGGAAGCAGCCATTTATGCCGGACTTGAAAAAGCAAACGGGGATTATGTGGTGTTCCTGGATGCAGATCTGCAGGATCCCCCTTCCCTTTTACCGGAGATGTTTGCATATATAGAAGAGGGATATGATTCGGTCGCAACAAGGCGAGTGACACGGAAGGGAGAGCCTATGATCCGCTCTTTCTTTGCGAGGATGTTCTACCGCATTATGAAAAAGATCTCCAAGACAGAAATTGTGGATGGTGCCAGGGATTATCGTCTGATGACGCGCCAGGTAGTAGAAGCAATTTTATCCATGAAAGAATATAACCGCTTTACCAAGGGAATTTTCGGCTGGGTAGGCTATGAGACCAAGTGGTTGGAATATGACAACATTGAACGAAAAAAAGGGGAGACGAAGTGGTCCTTCTGGAAGCTCTTTATTTATTCTCTTGAGGGAATCACCTCCTTCTCTACAGCACCCCTTGCCTTTGCGGCATTTATGGGAGTGGCCTTCTGCCTGGCAGCTTTTGCATTGATTATTTTTACGATTGTGAGAAAGGCTTTGTTCGGTGATCCCACCTCCGGCTGGCCGTCGCTGGTGTGTATTATTTCCCTGATCAGCGGGGTACAGCTTTTTTGTCTTGGAATTGTGGGACAATATCTGGCTAAGACGTATATGGAAGTCAAAAGAAGGCCAATCTATCTTGTGAAAGAGGAGATTTAGATGGAAAAGACCGGAGAACTGGTAAGCATTATCGTACCGGTATATAATGCCGGTTCCTATATTGAAGAGACGATCCGCATGGTTTTAGCTCAGACCTTCCCACACTGGGAACTGATTCTGGTGGATGACTGCTCCTCGGATGACAGCAGAGAGAAGATCAGAGCCTGCATAAAGGATGCCGGAGAAGATAAAAGAATCCGGCTGATCGAAAAAACGGAAAATGAAGGTGCGGCAAGAGCAAGAAATACAGGGATCGATGCTGCACAAGGGAGATATATCGCGTTCCTTGATGCAGATGATGTGTGGATGGTAAATAAATTGGAAAGGGAGCTTACTTTTTTAAAAGAAAAGGATGCTGCCTTTGTGTTTACGGCTTATGAATTCGGCGATGAACAGGCAAAGCCTACGGGGAAAATTGTTACTGTCCCGCCTGTGCTGACCTATCGCGAGGCTCTTTCAAGAACCGTTATTTTTACGACCACGGTACTTCTGGACACAGAAAAGACGGGCAGGAATCTGATCCGTATGCCCGAGGTGAAGAGTGAGGATTCTGCAACCTGGTGGAAGATCTTGAGAAGTGGTTTTGTTGCTTACGGATTGAATGAGGTACTTGCTATTTACAGAAGACCTGCAAAATCCCTTTCTTCCAATAAGCTGGAAGCAGTCAAAA
>SAMEA3663269__coassemble_200_pt1 | contig 21827 bp, 21 predicted proteins | sample SAMEA3663269__metabat2_high_PE_026 | metagenome-assembled genome bin SAMEA3663269 (sample SAMEA3663269) | pig gut metagenome | biome: pig gut; feature: pig-associated habitat; material: faeces | place: China | collected 2013 | reverse complement strand
CAGGGAACGGAAGTATTTTCCCGCACCAGTTTCACGAGGGAAGCAATGTCTGTGTTGATCTCACTTCTCACACCGGTGACGCCAAGACTGGACACGATGTAAATAAACCCTTCGGCTTCTCTGGCAATCATGGCTACACGGTTTTCGGAGGTAGGCGCGATCAGAGAGATCAGGTCGACACCGTATTTCTTGCAGGTGTCATCAAATTCTCCTTTTTCCTCAAAAGGCAGATCGGGAAGAATCAGTCCATCGATGCCGATTTCGGAGCAGGTACGGATGAACTTTTCCGCATCATAGGAAAAAACAACATTTGCATAAGTCATAAATACCATGGGAACGGTGAGATCCTGACGAAGCTCTTTTACCATATCAAAAATCTTGTCGGTAGTAACGCCACCGGATAATGCGCGTAAATTGGCTCCCTGAATCACAGGTCCTTCTGCGGTAGGATCGGAAAAGGGAATGCCAAGCTCAATCAGATCCGCACCACTTTCAACCATGCTGCGCACTATTTTTTTCGTAGTATCAAGGTTTGGATCTCCACAGGTAATAAATGGGATAAATGCCTTGCCGTTTGCAAAGGCTTCTTTTATTTTACTCATAAATATCCTCCCCTCTGTAGCGTGCAATGGCAGCGCAGTCTTTGTCGCCGCGGCCGGAAATGGTGATAACCATAATTTTATCCTTCGAAAGTGTAGGCGCAAGCTTCATGGCATGAGCCACTGCATGTGCGCTTTCAATGGCGGGAATAATTCCCTCTGTGCGGGAAAGATATTCAAAAGCGTTCACTGCCTCATCATCGGTGACAGGAACATATTCAGCTCTGCCTGTATCATGGAGCCATGCGTGTTCCGGTCCGATACCGGGATAATCAAGCCCGGCAGAAATGGAGTAGACGGGAGCAATCTGTCCGTATTTATCCTGACAGAAGTAGGATTTCATACCGTGAAATATGCCAAGCCGTCCGGTATTAATCGTAGCAGCTGTCTCAAAGGTGTCAATGCCTCTGCCGGCCGCCTCACATCCAATCAGTTTCACATCCCTGTCCTCAATAAAATGATAGAAGGTACCCATAGCGTTGCTGCCACCGCCTACGCAGGCCATGACCACATCGGGAAGACGTCCTTCCTTCTCCATGATCTGCTGTTTGATCTCACGGGAGATTACAGCCTGGAAATCTCTGACGATGGTGGGGAAGGGATGGGGCCCCATAACGGAACCCAGACAGTAATGGGTATCATCGATTCGGCTGGTCCATTCTCTCATGGCTTCTGAAACAGCATCCTTCAGAGTAGCAGTTCCGGTTTTGACGGGAATCACTTCGGAACCGAGGAGCTTCATCCTGTAAACATTGAGCGCCTGTCTCTTGGTGTCTTCTTCGCCCATGAATACCACGCATTCCATTCCAAGAAGTGCAGCGGCTGTTGCGGTAGCCACACCGTGTTGTCCGGCACCCGTTTCCGCAATGAGTCTGGTTTTTCCCATTTTTTTGGCTAGCAGTGCCTGCCCCAATACATTGTTGATCTTATGGGAGCCGGTATGGTTTAGATCTTCCCTTTTCAGATAGATTTTTGCGCCGCCCAGATCCTCAGTCATTTTTTTTGCATAATAAAGACGGCTGGGACGTCCCGCATAGTCGTTGAATAACGCGGTCAGCTCCTTAATAAATTCGGGATCATTTTTGTAGTGATTATATGCTTCTTCCAGTTCTATGACAGCGTTCATCAGGGTTTCCGGGATGTACTGACCGCCATGAACGCCAAAGCGTCCTTTTGACTTAGACATAAGTTACCTCCTTTATGTAGATGTTGTTCTTACGGCATGAATAAATGCCTTTATTTTTTCGTAATCCTTTTTCCCGTCTGTCTCTACCCCGGAGCTCACATCCAGTGCATAGGGGTGTGCCAGCTTTATGGCAGAAGCGGCATTTCCGGGATTTAAACCGCCCGCCAGGAAAAAGGGTCTGTCGATATTCTGAATCAGGGACCAGTCAAATGCTTCTCCTGTACCAAGCCCGTTATCTAATAAAAGATAATCGGAGGAAAAGGAAAGAGCCTTTTCCATATCTTCTTTGGTCTTAATGATAAAAGCTTTGATCACAGGCTGACTGCAATGCTTTCGCAGCTCCTTCAGGTAAGCTTCATCCTCCTGTCCGTGAAGCTGGATCATCTGGATTGTTCCGCTTTTGGCAAGGGCAATCACCTGTTCCAGAGGTTCATTGACAAAAACGCCAACGGCTGGAATGGAGGGATCAAGCAGTCCTCTCAGATGGGCTGCCCGAGAGGGGGAAACATATCTTTTTCTGCCCTGTAAAAACACAAATCCGATATAGTCCGGCTTCAATTCATTTACATAGGAAATATCATCTTCTGACTTTAATCCGCAGATTTTTATTTTAGTCATAGAGTATCCTTTCTGACATATGATGCTAAATTCCTCGCAGAGCATCCAGCATAGCCTTTTTATCTGCTGCTCTCATCAGTGTTTCACCGATCAGCACGGCATTGACGTTGGCGTGACGGAGCACATCAACATCAGCCGCAGTACGGATTCCGCTTTCCGCTACGAAGAGTACGGATTCCGGTACCAGAGAGCGTAACCGCTGTGAATTGTGGACATCCACGGTGAAATCCTTCAGATTTCTGTTGTTCACACCGATGATACGGGCGCCTGCACGGATGGCGAAAGCAATTTCCGCCTCATCATGGGCCTCCACCAGTGCAGATAAACCAAGGGAATCACAGATTTCAATGTATTGCCTTAAGGTTTCCTCCGGCAGCAGGGCGCAAATGAGGAGTATAGCGCTTGCACCCAGAAGCTTTGCCTCGTAGATCATATATTCATCCACGGTGAAATCCTTACGGATACAGGGAATGGAGACAGCCTCTGTAATTTCTTTAAGGTACCTGTCACTGCCAAGAAACCATTTGGGCTCTGTCAGCACGGATATGCAGGAGGCACCTGCCGCTTCATAAGCTTTTGCAATGGCAAGGTAAGGGAAATCCTCTGCAATCAGTCCCTTGGAAGGAGATGCCTTTTTACATTCGCAGATAAAGCTGATATCACCCTCACGAAGAGCATTCTCAAAGGGAAAGCCGGTATGAGAGTCCATGGAAAGAGCCTGGTTTTTTATTTCCTCGAGTGGTATTTGTGCCTTGGCAGCTGCCACTCTTTCTCTTGCATATTCAGCAATGGTGTCTAAGATGGTTGCCATAAGTCTTGTATGCCTTTCTTACGGTTATTACTTGTTGCTTTCTGTTTTAAATTCCTCCAGCTTGGCAAGGGCTTTGCCGCTGTCAATGAGCTCTGCTGCCAGTTTAATACCGTCCGCTATACTGTCAGCTTTACCGCCAATGTAAAGAGCAGCGCCGGCATTTAAAAGAACGGCATTTCTCTTGGGACCTTTTTCTCCCTTTAAAATAGCAAGAGTAATTTGTGCATTTTCTTCCGGAGTTCCGCCCACAAGCTCTTCCTTCTTGCAAGAGGTAAGTCCGAAATCCTCGGGTTTGATGGTATAGTTCTTATACTCACCACTGTTAAGCTCACAAACAAAGGTGGGGGAGCTTGCAGAAATTTCATCCATCTTGTCTGTACCGTAAACGACTAATGCTCTCTTCACACCAAGGCTGTTTAATACTCTTGCCAGAGGTTCTACTAAAGCTTCGCTGTATACACCAAGCAACATCCTGGAAGGGGAAGCAGGATTGGTAAGAGGTCCCAAAATGTTGAATACGGTACGAATGCCAAGCTCCTTGCGAATGGCACCTACATATTTCATGGATGTGTGATACTTCTGGGCAAAGAGGAAGCAGATGCCAATCTGATTCAAAAGTTCGGTACATTTTTCCGGTTCTAAATTAATGTTAATGCCAAGTGCTTCCAGACAGTCAGCGGCTCCACTCTTGGAGGAAGCAGCGCGATTCCCGTGTTTGGCAACATTAACGCCTCCTGCTGCAATGACCATGGCGGAGGTGGTGGAAATGTTAAAGCTGTGTGCGCCGTCGCCACCGGTTCCGACGATTTCCAGTACGTCCAGTTTGTGTTCTACCTTTAGGGCATGCTCTCTCATGGCAGCGGCACAGCCCGCAATTTCATCAATGGTTTCTGCCTTGGTGCTCTTGGTGGACAGGGCAGCAAGGAAGGCGGCATTCTGTGTAGGAGAAGTTTCACCGCTCATAATTTCATTCATGACGGTGTAAGCTTCTTCATAGGTCAGATCCTGTTTGTCAACAATTTTTACGATAGCTTCTTTGATCATAATTACTTCTCCTTTATTCTTTAGATTTGAGTTAAAAAGTTTTCAATAATTGTCTTTCCGTTAGGAGTAAGAATGGACTCCGGATGAAACTGTAATCCGAAGACCGGATAGGATTTGTGCTGTACTGCCATCACTTCTCCATCTGTTGTACGGGCAGTGATGGTCAGGCACTCCGGAAGAGTATCCTCAAGCAGAGAAAGGGAATGATATCTTGCGACCGGAATACTTTCAGGGAGATTTTGAAAAATCGGACAGCTTCTATCCAGCTTTGTCTGTGACTGTTTTCCATGCATCAGTTCTTTCGCATAGGAAATGGTACCACCATAGGCAGTGCAGATAGACTGGTGACCGAGGCAAACACCCAGAATGGGAATTGTACTTCCCAGCTCCCTTACGACATCGATGCAGATGCCTGCATCCTCGGGTCTTCCGGGACCGGGAGAAAGGATGATCGCTTCCGGCTTTAATGCCTCAATTTCTTTCACGGAAAGGGCATCATTACGTATGACCCGAATATCAGGATTCAGAGAACCGACAAGCTGAAACAGATTGTAGGAAAAGCTGTCATAGTTATCAATCAAAAGAATCATGCGTTTACCTCCTTTGCCATGTTCAGCGCTTTTACTACAGCGGCAGCCTTGTTCAGGCATTCCTGATATTCCTTTTCGGGAACGGAATCAGCTACAATACCTGCACCGCTTCTTACAAAGACCTTTCCGTTTTTTTTGTAAGCAATGCGGATGGCGATGCAGGTGTCAAGATTTCCGGTAAAATCCAGATAACCAATGGCGCCTCCGTATATACCACGTTTGTTATTCTCCAGATCATTGATCAACTGGCAGGCCTTGATCTTTGGTGCTCCGGAAAGTGTCCCTGCAGGGAGGATGGCATCTATGGCTGAAAGGGCATCCTTATCATCCAGGATTTCACCTCTTACCGTAGAGCCGATATGCATGACGTGGGAGTACTTTTCAATGCTGTGATATTTTTCAACCTCAACCGTGCCGAATTTACTGATCTTGCCAATATCGTTTCTGCCAAGGTCCACAAGCATATTGTGTTCTGCCAATTCCTTTTCATCAGATAAAAGATCTTCCATAAGGGCATTGTCTTCCTCTTCGGTCTTGCCCCTTGGTCTGGTTCCTGCAAGGGGAAAGGTGTGGAGAATACCGTCTTCCAGCTTTACCAGCGTTTCGGGAGAAGCGCCTGCCACTTCCATATCACTGCTGGAAAAATAAAACATATAAGGAGAAGGATTCAGCGTTCGAAGGATACGGTAGGTGTTGAGAAGACTTCCCTCAAAATTTGCTTCAAGGCGATTTGAGAGAACGATCTGAAAAATATCGCCCTCTTTTATATGATGCTTTGCCTTCTCTACCATAGAGCAGTATTCTTCCCTTTGGAATAAAGGTTTAAATTCAGAGGTACATTTTCCCTGCTGCTCCGGCAGAGGAATACCGTTTGTAAGGAGATCTGCCATCTGTTTCAGCTTGAGGATGGCACCGTTGTATTCCGTCTCCAGATTCTCAAGGCTGATATTGACAATCAGGATAATTTTCTGCCTAAAGTTATCAAAGGCAATGACCTTGTCAAATAACATCAGGTCTACGTCCTTAAAGCCTTCTGTGTCTGTGGCATCAAGATGAAGAGAGGGTTCTGCATATTTCAGATAGTCATAGGAGAAGTAGCCCACCAGTCCTCCGGTAAAGGGAGGGAGGTATGAAAATCGGGGGCTCTTGTGCTCTTCAATGACCTGCCTTATATATTTTCCGGGGTCGGTGGTCTCAAAGGAGAGAGAACCTACCTTCATGTGACCGTTTTGGCAGGTGATCTCCAGACTGGGATCGTAACCCAGAAATGTATAACGTCCCCATTTTTCATTGTCTGAGATAGATTCTAAAAGATAGCAGTGGCTGGAAACGTTCTTCAATATTTTTAGGACCTCAATGGGAGTTCTGATGTCAGAAAGAATTTCCATGCTGACGGGGGCTGTTTTGAAAATGCCCTGCTGTTTGATTTTTTGTAAGTCGTTGATTTCCGGTTGTATCATTTTCTCCACTCCTTTCCGGACAAAATAAAAGTCCCTGACAGAATTTACTTCTGTCAAGGACGAATTTACGATCCGCGGTGCCACCTTGATTTACAGCTGTGCTGTACGCTTAACGGGATACTATCATATCCCTGGCAACTGACGTATGCCTTCACGTCGCAGAATACTAAGAATCATGTATAGAATTCGGTTCCCTGCGCCCTCCGCGGTCCATTTGATGACTTGTTTTCCACCCGTTCTCAGCAATCCGGGCTCTCTGTGGGAGCATCATCACCTTTATCTCCGCTTCAACGGTTTAAAGTGATATCAGATTAATAACATAATAGCGCGGTATTTTTCTGTTGTCAACAAAAAAATATGTGAAAAACCACAACTATGAGAAAGGCAAAAATAATTGCGTTCTGAATAACCACATGCTACAATTTTTTACGGATAGTCTGGTTGATAATAAAGAATGGGGTAGAAATATGATATCCATTAAAGAACTGGCACAACGCTGCGGGGTGTCTGTGGCTACTGTCAGTAAGGCACTGAATGATAAAAGTGATATCGGAGAAGAAACAAAAAAGAGGATACGTGAACTTGCAGATGAAATGGGATATTTTCCAAACGCCTCAGCAAGGACGCTCCGCTCAAAGAGAAGCCACTGTATAGGTGTTTTGTTCGGCGAAAACGGAGGAACAGCTCTGACGGATGAGTTTTTTCCAAAGGTGTTGAACGCTTTCAAAATTGCCGTGGAAAAGAGGGGCTATGAAATCATTTTTATCAATAAGGAAGTGGGAGGTCACACCTTGTCATATCTCGAACATTGCAGATACAGGGGAGTGGACGGTGTGGTTTTGGCATATACGTATTATCGCGATCCGGAAGTAATAGAACTGATTAAGAGTGAACTGCCTGTTGTAACAGTTGATAGAATATTTGAGGAAAAGACATCTGTCTGTTTCGACTATAAAAAGGGAATGCGTGATCTTGTCACTTATATATACGAAAAAGGGCACCGCAAGATCGCTTATATTCATGGAGAAAACTCCCAGATCACAGCAAAGCGTGTTGACAGCTTTTATGAGACGATGCAGAGTTTAGGACTTTCTGTTCCGGATACTTACATGAAAGAAGGCAGATACCTGGATTTCCGGAAAACGAGACAATTGACACAGGAGCTTCTTGACCTTCCTGACCCGCCAACCTGCATTATCTATCCCAACGACTTTTCCGCTCTTGGTGGAATAGGAGCTATCCATGATCGAAAGCTTACGATTCCGGAGGATATTTCTATTGCAGGATACGACGGAATACCACTTGCGAAGGCGATGTCGCCCGAGCTTACTACCTTGGAACAGGATTCGGAAAAGATGGGGGAAGCCATAGCGGAGAGAATCACAGCATTGATAGAAAATCCGGGAAAGGAACCAATCAAGAGGATCATGATATCGGGAAAGGTATCTTGTGGAAATTCAGTCAAGAATAGGAATTGAGAATAGATTTTAGCTTAACTTTAGTATACAATAAAAAAGGCATCATCAATGATAGCAAGATATGAGGAGCAAGATCAGATGAGAATTGTTATTTTGGAAAGAAATAGTGTGGGAACCGATGTTTCGGTAGATTCTATTTCGAAATATGGAGAGATCACTGTTTATCGCAATACTACCGCAGAGGATGTGGCAGAAAGAGTGAAGGAAGCAGATATCATTATAGCAAACAAAGCGCCCCTAAATGAAACAACACTGAAGAATGCACAGAAGGTCAAGCTGATCTGTGAATTTGCCACCGGTTATGATAATGTGGATCTTGCGTATTGCAAAAGCAGGGGAATTAAAGTAGCCAATGTAGTCAATTATTCCACAGACGCCGTAGCGCAGCACACCTTTGCGCTTTGTCTGTATATTCTGGAGAAGCTGCACCACTATGATGCGTATGTGAAGTCAGGAGAATATGCCTCCCAGGACCGGTTTTCCAATTTTGATATTCCTTATACGGAGCTTGCTGGAAAGACCTGGGGAATTATAGGAATGGGTAACATCGGAAGAAAAGTGGCAGAGATTGCAAAGGCTTTCGGATGCCATGTCATCTTTTATTCGGTAACAGGAAAGAGCAGTTGTACCGAATATGAACAAGTGGATTTTGACACATTGCTTCGGGAATCCGACGTTCTATCTCTTCACTGTCCATTAAGTGACATTACCAGGAATCTGATTAATCTGGATGCTTTGAAAAAAATGAAAAAGACGGCAATTCTGATTAATGTGGCAAGAGGACCAGTTGTGAATGATGAAGATCTCTATACTGCACTGATGGAGAATTATATTTTAGGTGCAGGATTGGATGTGACGGGAACCGAGCCTATGAAGGACAGCAATCCATTAAGTAAAATAAAAGACAGTAACAGGCTGATCATTACACCGCATATGGCATGGGCAAGCATTGAAGCCAGGGAAAGATGTGTATCTGAGACCTGTAAGAATATCGAGGCTTTTTTAAAGGGTGAAAACAGAAATATTGTAAATGGATAAAGGGAGGCTTTATGGGAATTCTACTGAAAAATATTCTGGCTGTTCTGCCGGAAGGTAACACGGATGTCATTAAGGAGACAAACATTTATATTGAGGGCAGCAGAATCGCAGCAATCGGTACACAACCTGAAGGTTTTCAGGCAGATAAGGTGATTGACGGAAAGGACAGGCTTGCCATTCCCGGCCTGATCAACTGCCATACTCATTCTTATATGTCCTTTATGAGAAATGTGGCGGATGATTTAAGCTTTATGGACTGGCTGTTCGGAACCATTGATCCTATCGAACAGCAGATGACGGATGAAGATACCTATTGGGGTGCCTGCCTTGCAATCATTGAGATGATGAAAAGCGGAACGACCTGCTTTAATGATATGCAGATGAATATTCATCAGACTACCAGAGCAGTGAAGGAGTCCGGGATGCGCGCTGTGATCAGCCGCGGGCTGGTGGGAAGCGGTAATGATGAGGCAGGGCAGATGAGACTTGCACAGGCATATGAGGAGAGAGATGCTTTCAGGGATTGCGACAGGCTTTCCTTTATGTTAGGGCCTCACGCACCCTATACCTGTGATGATGGATTTATGAGAATCGTATCAGAGGAAGCAAAGAAGAACAACATGAGAATTCATGTGCATCTTTCCGAGAGTGAAAGCGAAATTTCTCAGATTCAGGAAAAGTATGGGTGTACGCCGATTGAAATGGCAGATAAGAACGGACTGTTTGATGTTCCGGCTATTGCAGCGCATTGTGTACAGATTACGGAGAGCGATATAGAGATTCTGAAGAAAAAGAGGGTCAGCGTGGTGACCAACCCTGCCAGCAATATGAAGCTCGGAAATGGCTTTGCGCCGATTCCCGCGTTACTTGAGGCGGGTGTTAACGTATGTCTTGGAACAGACGGAGCAGCAAGCAACAACAGCCTTAACATGTTCCACGAGATGAGTCTGCTTGCCCTGATCCACAAGGGCGTAAGGAGAACACCACAGTGTATCAGCGCAAAAGAAAATTTCCGTATTGCAACGATTAACGGCGCGAAGGCTCTTGGGCTTGAGAAGGAGACCGGTTCTCTGGAAGCAGGGAAGAAAGCTGATATTGCTATTTTGAACTTAAATACGCCTTCTCTGACTCCCAGAAACAATTTGCTTGCAGGACTTTCCTATTCCGCTAACGGTTCTGAAGTGGAGACCGTTATTATCGACGGTAAGATTACCATGGAAGACCGTAAGGTGCTTACGCTGGATGAAGAGCTTGTATACCGTAAGGTGAATGAGATCATAACCCGCATGGGTCTTGATAAAAAGGAATATTGATCTTTTACAGTGATGATAGGACAGACGACCATCACTATAATAAAAATTCGGCTGAATAATATTTCATGATTTATGGAGGAAAGAAATGAACAGTGAAATCAGAGACATCAATTTAGCCGAATCAGGCGAGCGCAAGATCGAGTGGGTAAGAAGGAACTGCGACCTGCTCCGGACTCTTGAGGAAGAATTCAGTAAGGCAAAGCCGTTTGCAGGAAAGAAGATTGCTCTTTCCGTTCATTTGGAAGCGAAGACAGCTTATCTTTGTCTGGTACTGAAGGCAGGCGGTGCGGAAATGTATGTAACCGGTTCAAATCCTCTTTCTACACAGGATGATGTGGCAGCGGCACTTGTCAAAGCCGGACTGGAGGTTCATGCATGGTATGACTGTACGCCCGATGAGTATAATACACATATCCGCCATGTACTGGAAGCAGGTCCCAATATTATCATTGATGACGGCGGGGATCTGGTCAATATGATCCATACGCAGATGCCGGAGCTGATTCCGAACATTATTGGTGGCTGCGAGGAGACAACTACCGGAATTATCAGACTGGAAGCAATGGCAAAGGCCGGCGAATTGAAATTCCCTATGGTTCGCGTCAACAATGCTGACTGTAAGCATCTGTTCGATAACCGCTACGGAACAGGACAATCTGTGTGGGACGGCATTAACCGTACAACCAATCTGATCGTTGCAGGAAAAATTGTCGTTGTGGCAGGCTATGGATGGTGCGGCAAGGGTACAGCCATGAGAGCAAAAGGTTTAGGGGCACGCGTGATCGTGACAGAGATTGATCCGATTAAGGCAATCGAGGCAGTCATGGACGGCTTTGATGTTATGCCGATGAATGAGGCGGCAAAGGTTGGCGATTTCTTTGTAACGGTTACCGGTTGTGATAAGGTCATTGACGAGGAAGACTTCGCAGTGATGAAAGATGGCGCTATTCTCTGTAATGCCGGCCACTTTGACTGTGAAATTGATATGGCAAGGCTGCGTGAGATTGCCGTGGAAACCAGAGAGCAGAGAAAGAACATTATGGGCTACAAGCTTCCTACCGGACAGTGGATCTTTGTGCTGGCAGAGGGAAGACTGGTAAACCTGGCAGCAGGTGACGGACATCCCGCAGAGATCATGGATATGAGCTTTGCAATTCAGGCATTGTCTGCAAAATACCTGGTTGAGCATGGAAGCTCGCTTACCGAAAAACTGATTGATGTGCCGAAGGAGGTAGACCATGATGTAGCGAGAAGAAAGCTTGCATTCCTTGGAAAGAAAATTGATGTGCTGACACCGGAGCAGGAAAAATATTTAAACAGCTATAACATTGAATAAGTAACAATAGCGAAAGGGAAGATGCAAAAGCATCTTCCTTTTTTTGGAAAATACATTGATTAAAATTGTATAATCATTTAAAATATAATTATATTATTGTCACGCAATTTATATCTACAAAGGAGGTATGTCATATGCAGGATATGATAAAAATTCATGCAAAAAATCACCCTAATATTACTTTAAAAGCAATTCCCGGACATTTCGTAACACCGAATTCACATGTTAATTATTATCTTGATATGACAACCTTAAAGACCAGATTGAGTGAAGCCTCCACTGTTGCAAGAGAGCTGAGTGTTCAGATATCGGCATCTACAATTGTTGATACCATTGTATGTATTGACGGCTGTGAAATTATCGGTGCTTTTCTCGCAGAGGAACTGACAAAAGCAGGCGTCCTTTCTATGAATGCACATAAAACCATTTACATTATCACGCCGGAATATTTGAGTACAGGGCAGTTCCTGTTCAGAGAGAATTTCCAGCCCATGATAAAAGAAAAGAATGTCTTGTTGCTTTTGGCTTCAGCGACTACAGGCCAGACGATTGTGAAAGCAGCGCAGGCGCTCAGCTATTATGGAGCTAAAATCAGCGGAATCAGCGCAGTGTTCAGTGCAGCAAACAGTATGATGGGAATTCCGATCAGATCCCTGTTCAGCATTGCCGATATACCGGATTATAAGGCATATAATCCGGAGGGATGTGCTTTATGTAAAGAAAATCAACCTGTTGATGCCTTTGCCAATGCGTTTGGTTATTCCAGAATCAATTAAGTTCAGCAACCTGTCTACTCTACGCAGCGTAGGTTGAGCCTATCAGTAAGAGATGGTATTTTCTTAGTGAAAGGGAGGTGCATAAAATGAACAGTTATGTTACAGGCACAACTATAAAAACACTGAGAGAAAAACAGCATATGACACAAAATGAGCTTGCAGAATTAATCGGAGTAAGTCACAAGACGATTTCTAAATGGGAAACAGCCAAAGGGCTTCCGGATATTACTTTGCTGGAGCCTCTGGCAAAGGCATTGGGGATTTCCGTGTGTGAACTGCTTTCCGGAGAATATGTTGTAAACGGAAATGTTTCTGCCAATATCGTAAAGTCCAAGTTATATGTTTGTCCGATTTGCGGAAACATTATCCACTCGGTAGGAGAAGCACTTGTCAGCTGCTGTGGAATTTCCCTGCCGGCACTGGAAGTTGAAGAAACAGATGATGCACACACAATTGAAATTGAGCGAGTGGAAAATGATTACTGTATTTCACTGCCACATGAAATGAGAAAGCATCACTATATCTCTTTTGTCGCTTACGCTACGGCGGATCAGTTTGACCTGATCAAACTATATCCGGAAGGAAATTCGAGAGTAAACTTTCCGGTGAAGGGGCATGGTAAGATTTACTATTACTGTAATAAGCATGGGTTATTTGAGAAGAAGGTTTAGAGAATATAAGCCCATCTGCCAAGGAAAAGGAATTACTGAGACATAAAAGAAACCATTGCTTAGGTAGTTGACTACAGTTGCAATGGTTTCTTTTGTCATTTAATGATAAAACAACTTAGCTGTAATTATCGATACAGGGCTGGAACATGCTTTTGTCGATACCACAGACCGGGCAAACCCAATCATCAGGAAGATCTTCAAATGCGGTGCCGGGCTTTATACCATGCTCGGGATCTCCCTTTTCAGGATCATAAGTATAGCCACAGGGATTACAAAAATACTTTTTCATGGTATTTCGTCTCCTTTCGTCAATAGAGAAGATTTATCTTTTGTAAGTGTTTCTAATTTAGCTGAAGTATCTCTTAAGAAGACCTTCAAATGCTTTTCCATGTCTAGCCTCGTCTCTAGCCATCTCATGAACAGTATCATGAATTGCATCAAGGTTTGCAGCCTTAGCTCTCTTTGCAAGGTCAAACTTACCGGCTGTTGCACCGTTTTCAGCTTCTACTCTCATTTCAAGATTTTTCTTAGTGGAATCTGTTACAACTTCACCAAGAAGCTCTGCAAATTTAGCAGCGTGTTCTGCCTCTTCCCAGGCAGCCTTTTCCCAGTATAAACCGATTTCCGGATAGCCTTCTCTGTGAGCAACCCTTGCCATTGCAAGATACATACCAACTTCTGTACATTCACCGTTAAAGTTTGCTCTTAAGTCCTCAATAATATCCTGTGATACACCCTGGGCTACACCTACCACGTGTTCTGCTGCCCATACCTTTTCTTCACCCTGAGCGGTAAATTTCTCAGCGGGGGCATTACAAACAGGGCACTTCTCCGGTGCAGAATCTCCTTCATGAACATAACCACATACCTGACATACAAATTTCATAATTTTGTCTCCTTTTCTTAAATTAATTTTGTTTTAGTGTTTAGGGTTACAATTGTTACAGCGGCCATAAAAGTAGGTCACATGTCCTTCAATTTTACCTTCAAAATTTTCCTGAGCGGCTTTGGTAAGGGTATCCGTAACCTCCATATTAAGGTCAAAAACCCCTCCGCATTCAGAGCAGATGAAGTGATAATGAGGTGAAGTATCATAATCAAAATGATCTACACCATCGCCTAACCGGATTCTTGAGATCTCGCCAATGTCGGCAAGCAGAGTCAGATTCCGGTACACAGTTCCCAGACTGATGTTTGGAAAGGACTGACGGACATTCATATATACAGTGTCCGCGGTAGGGTGATCCTTTCTGGTGGCCAGAAATTCTAAAATGGAATCCCGCTGTCTGCTGTGTTTCAGATTCATACAATTTCCTCTCTGTTTTTGAAACAGTAACTGTTACTGTTATTAGTATATCAAAGTCGATAAAAAAGTCAATAGTATTTTATAAAATTTTTATATTCTGACATTTTTGTATATGCTATAATCAATTCAAGTGATAAAACCTCGTAAATTCAGGAGTCAACAATGAAATTTAAGACCAGACTTGTAATCACGTTTCTTACGATTATTCTGCTTCCTCTGGTATTAGCCTGTACCGCATTTTTATGTATAGGTGCATATTTGTCAAAGGGACAGGAGGAGTATGGGATACGAACGCAGGATTACAATATTTTAATAGATCCTACACAGGCATCTAAATCCATTTCCGATGAAATCTTTTTTGAGGTAAAAGAAATATTGGACAATCATCCTGCGGATCTGGAAGATAAGGGAGTTCTTGCACGAATCAATGAAAGAATAGATGGAAAATCATCTTATATTCTTGTACGAAAGCAGGATGCTCTTTATTATGCAGGCAATGAATTAGCTGCCAGTCAGATTTTCGAAAAGCTTCCGGATTATGAGGAGGAGAACATTGAAAAGGAACTGGGGCAGAGCATTTATTATGATGATATGAAAAAGATTGTCCGGCAGATGGATTTTCATTTTCAGGATGGCAGTGAGGGAAGTTTTTTTGTAATTACCAAGGCAAATTCTGTCTTGTCGAAAATGCTTTTTGTGGACATGGCGATTGCCATTATGGTTACATTGATCATAACCAGTTTATTTCTTACCCAATGGATCAGTAAAAGTGTTTTTGACCCCATCAATCAACTGAATATTGCTATGCAGAATATTGCAGAAGGAAATCTGGAATATATGCTTCCGGATAAAGAAAATGGAGAGATCGGAGAGCTTTACCGTAACTATGAGGATATGCGGCTGCGGCTGAAGGAATCTACGGACGAAAAGATTTTTGCGGAAAAGCAGAATAAGGAGCTGGTAAGCAATATTTCCCATGATCTGAAAACGCCGATTACTGCTATTAAAGGATATGTGGAAGGTATCATGGATGGAGTTGCAGATACACCGGAAAAGATGGATAAGTATATCAGGACTATCTATAACAAGGCAAATGATATGGACAGGCTGATCAACGAGCTGACGGTTTACTCCGGAATTGATTCCAACAGGATTCCTTATCATTTTCACAGAATCAATGTTTCGGAATACTTTGGTGACTGCATAGAAGAGGTTGGACTTGATCTGGAATCCAGAAATATCGAATTGGATTATTCCAATCTGGTGCCGCCGGATACAATGATCATTGCAGATCCTGAGCAGCTTAAGAGAGTGATTAACAACATTATCGGAAACAGTGTGAAATACATGGATAAACCAAAGGGGATCATAGATATCCGTATTTTGGACGAGATTGATTCTATCCGTGTGGAGCTCGAGGATAACGGAAAGGGAATTGCCGCCAAGGATCTGCCCAAAATATTTGAGCGCTTTTACCGCACGGATGCTTCCCGAAACTCTGCCCAGGGTGGAAGCGGAATCGGATTATCTATTGTTAAGAAGATCATCGAGGATCACGGTGGTTACATTTGGGCGACCAGTAAGGAAGGCGAAGGAACCTGCATGCATTTTGTAATCAGAAAATATCAGGAAGCACAATAACGATCGGAGGAAATGAAATGAGCAGAATATTAATTATTGAAGATGAAGAAGCAATTGCTGATCTTGAGAAGGATTATCTTGAACTCAGTGGATTTGAAGTTAAGATCAGCAATAAAGGTGATGAGGGACTACAGACAGCCATGTCCCAGGAATTCGACCTGATCGTGCTTGACCTGATGCTGCCGGGCATGGATGGATTTGAAATCTGTAAGAGGATCCGTGAAGAAAAAAACATTCCCATTATTATGGTTTCTGCAAAGAAGGATGATATTGATAAGATCAGAGGTCTTGGTTTGGGTGCAGATGATTACATGACAAAGCCTTTCAGCCCAAGTGAGCTGGTTGCAAGAGTAAAAGCCCACCTGGCAAGATATGACAGACTGGTAGGATCCAATCAGAAGAATAATGATATTATTGAAATTCGCGGTATTCGTATTGACAAGACAGCAAGAAGAGTCATGGTAGATGGCGTGGAGAAGGCATTTACCGGTAAGGAATTTGATCTGCTAACTTTTCTCGCAGAGCATCCGAACCATGTATATACCAAGGAAGAGCTGTTCCGTGAGATCTGGGATATGGATTCTATCGGAGATATTGCAACCGTTACCGTACACATCAAGAAGATTCGCGAGAAGATAGAATACGATTCCGCAAAGCCGCAGTATATTGAGACGATCTGGGGTGTGGGCTATCGGTTTAAGGTGTAAAAATGCAAATAAAAGGCTTATACACCGCATAAATACTGATAGAAACTGCTTTCGTGATGTGGTAATATATGATAAAATGTTACCAAAAATATTACCATAGGCTGAAATACACAACAAAAGGAGAAGACTATGGAAGAATTAGTATTCAAATTTGACGAAAGCGAACCACCAAAGAAGAAAGAAGTAATCACTTATGAACCAGTTGAAAAGGGCATAAGGCGTAAACTGAAAGACGGAAAGAAGTTTTCTTATGAGGCTACTGCCGATTTTGGCAGAGTGGAAGTCTATGACGAGAAATTAAAGAAATTTGTCAAGAAGCAGGACAAACGAAGAAAGACCTTTAAGACATTGGCAGAAGCAAGAATATGGCTTCATCAGATTGAAGTACAAAAGGCAGAAGCTAAAGAGAAAAAGGTTGTTTTCAAAAATGAGGGTATTCGTCTTGTTGATGTGGCTGATGAATTTCTTGAACTGAAGCGAAAGCAAGCCAAAAAGGGAAAGATTAAAGACAGTTATATTGAACAATTACGCATACAGACAGACCATTTCAAAAGGTTCTTTAATGGTGAGCGTACAACATTTGTAAAGACAATCCAGACCGCACAGATTGAGGAATATTTTGAATTTGAGGAAAAGAAAGGTATTTCCAGAAAATCCATTGAAAAGTATAAAACCCATTTAAAGCAAATCTGGGATTATATGTTGAAAGATAAAGTGAGATATGGCGTAAGTGAAAATGTCGTGATTGGTGCAGAAATTTCAGCACCACAAAAGGAATACAAAGCCTCGGCACTTGATTACAAGCAGTTAAATGAATTGATAATAGAAGCCTGCTCACTGGAAGACCCTAGCTTTTTGTATCTGGTTGTAATGTCTATGACGCAAGGACTTAGACGAGGCGAGTTATGTGGATTGATGTGGAAAGACATAAACTGGGAAACCAGAAGGGTTACTATTTGCCATAACCGTGTTCAGTTGGTAACGAAAGACACCGTAAAACTGCCAAAGCGTGAAAAGGTTCGTGAGATTGAATTGCATAAAGCAGGATATGCGGTTTTAACGCTATATAAGGAATGGCAGGAGGCTATACTGGGCAGACCAGTTGCACCCGATGATTTTGTTATGCAGTGGGAAATCAATCTCCTGCAAAATTATGTATGCCACACTGGAAAAGTATCTCGTAAATGGAAAGAAATTTACGCTTATATCAATAAATGCCGAAAGAAAGCCAAAAAGGAAGAGTTGCCTTATGGCAGAATACACGACGGAAGACATACATATATTACTTTACTCCTGCACGGAATAGAAAAAGACGATAAGAGCATTATTGCTCCTGCTTCATTCTTTCAAGTGTATGAAAGTGCAGGACATACCCTGCCGAGAGCAATGCAGAATGTATCAAATACCGTTTATAATGAAGATAAAGGCGATAGGTGGGATATTACAAGATTTTGGAACGAGGCAATTTATACCGATATAGCGGACGAGTGGCGTTGTGCTTGTGAATTGCGGAAAATGGAAGAGGCTATGATGACGGAATTACAAAAAGCCACCAAAGAAGCACAGAAAAAGCAACGATTGGAAAAAGCCAAAGAGGAACGCTTGAAAGGAAAACCACCAGAGGACATTTTAATTGAATATCAATAAAAGAAAGCAGGGCGGTTGTCCTGCTTTCCTTTTATCTTCTACTTATTTGAAAAAGTGTTTCTTAAAATAGCGTTCTTCTTTTTCTACTGTACTGTCAGTATTAAGATATTGTATTAACATCAAATAATTAGACGTATCTAAATAATCTTCAAGATTGATTTCAAGCCAATGCTCTTGGTATCTATTACATTCATATCCCATTAAAAGAATATCTTCATGTTCATCATCAAGTTCTATTTTTGTTATAAGAAAAACTTTATGATGTTCCATATCGAAGTAGGCAAGTAATACATTTGCTTTTTTTGATTTAGGGTCAGCAGAAGCCTGCTTTTGTTTCTTTGCAAGTAAAATAACGTCTAATACTTTTAGTAAGTTGCGTGGATTGTTCATATCCATTTTTTGTAACATATTAAAATTCCTCCTTATTTAGTGAAGATTATTTGTAAGATAGTTGGCCAGACTATTTACAAATCGGGTTTAAACAAAGTGCTTTGTTTCGTTGCAAACTGATTATATACCCTTGATTTTTGGCTCAAAAATTGATTTCAGCACCTTGCACAAAAGGTTAATTTCTGTATAGCTTTTTTAATTAAAAAATGGATTTTTGTCTATACAGAAACTTTTTTATGGTTCTTTATGTTACAAAAAAAATTAAATTTGGTTGTTTTGCGTATTGACAAAAAACAGCACTTTAAAATGATTACTTTTAAAAGTCAAAAATTGATTTTATTGTTAGAATATGATGAAGTTTTTTTACCTTTACCATGTAAGAAAGAAAAGAAGCAAAAGAAAGAAAAGGGGGGGCACCGCTTGCGGGTTTCCCCCTTGCCCCCTTTCCAGCGTAGAAACTTCACAAGTTCAGTTTCTACAATTTACTTTTTTAACCAGTAGCATCGACCTATTCGCCGAGGTAAATAATGAGAGAAAGTCTTGACCACTTACAACCGAAATAAACAATTAGTCTATGTTTTACGATTGCAAATGGTCAAGTCTGTAATAAAACCTTATTCGCCTTGGGTGTGTTTAACCCCGCACACCTCGGAGATGTTTCATTTTCTATACATAACAGTAATATGGCGATACCACCAAAGTCGATCCTTTAATTACTACACGCAACGTGCCCTTGTTATTTCATATGTACCAGACTGTGCTACACTTTTCATATAGCACACACGTCATCCAACGCCGTAGCAGTTCATTATCATTTGATAATCAAGTCGCTCTCACTTGGTTCGGCATTTTTTTGAGGCTGTCCGCCGTGGACATTTAACATTTTGTTTCGCTTGGATGATGTTTTTTCTTATCGTACACCCATTAAAAAAGTCCTGAGGTGGTGAAGCACATCAGAACTCTATATAAAAAACTTTACAGTTTAGAACTGTCTTTTGTCCTTGTAATTGCTTCACCAACTACACCCACCAAAGCGGTGGCTTTTTTAATTTATTTACTTGTCAAAAACAATATGACCGATAGAGAATGGTTTGGAGCAAAAACTTTTATTAAATTTGAAAAAATTTTTGAATTGCCGATTTTATCAAAAATTGATTTTTTCCAGTGTATAGATTTTATACCCTACCCACAAGCCAAAAGGCATATTAAGGGTGAGGGGAGGTGTTTGATGTGGCAAAAATAGACATAGATGATGAAATGTTTTATAAGGGTTCTCTTGATGTTTTACTTGAAGCAGTAGCACAAGACGAAGCAGAAGAACATAAACAACCTGCAACAGATACAGAAGATGATTTTGTAAAGGTTGAGAAATATCAAAGGCAGACCGAAGAGGAACGATAACCGAGCCCCAACTTTGCGAGCAAAGTAAAGGGGCTTATACCTTGGGGCAAGATTTAGAAGTTTAGACGTTCTTGCTCCAAGTATTTGAGAGGAGGGGGAATTATGGCAAAGTTCAGTTTTCATTGTCAATGCTATAAAGCAGGACAACTTGGAGGGATTGATAAGCATAATCGCAGATTAAATAAGAATTATATCAGCAATCCCGACATAGATACGGAACGAAGCGGACAAAACCGCATTTATATTGCACCGAAGCAATCTCTTTATAAAGATTGTAAGGAACAAATAGAAAAGCGAGTTGTGGCAAGCGGTGGCAGAATTACCAAAGCAAGTAATTGGATTTGTGAGGCGGTATTTTCATACCCCGAAGAATTACCACTTGAACGCTTGGACGAATACAACGATTTAATCATAAAATATATGAATGCAAGATTTAATAATAATGTAGTGAGTGCAGTATGTCATTTGGACGAGGGCGGAAGTGCTGACGGAAAGGGAGGACTTCCACACTTGCACTTAGATATTTTAATGATTACCGAAGACAACCGACTATCAGCAAAAACACTTATAACAAGAGATTTTATAACTTCAATGCATAGAATTATGCCTATTATACTTAAAAAGCACGGTTTTAATATTGATGAATATGAAGAAACCGAAGAAAAGAAGCAGGGCGGATTGTCTGCAAAGGAATATAAGAAGAAAATGGAGCAGGAAAAAGAAGAACTTAACAAAAAATTGGAGGATATGGTAAAGGAATACAACGAATTGGCAGACCGATATAATAAACTCATTGATGATAAAGCCGAATTGGAACGAAAGAACAGAGAAAAGGCTTATGAAGTAATGTGCCAGCAGGTACATAGCCGATAAAACGGGTTGTATAGTTGTCTATGTTATGGCAGAAACAAACATAAACAACTATTTCTTTTATTTGATGATATAATAAGAAATATGATTGGAGGTGTTTGTGATTGAAATATAAAAATGCAACCAAAGTATTACCGAATGAGTTAATAGAACAGATACAACAATATGTTCAAGGGGAATATGTTTATATACCCATTAAAGATAGAGAAGTAGATATGAATATAACAGAATATGCAATAGAGATACAAAAAAGAGATGAACATATATATACAAAGCATCTTGAAGGAATGAAAAATATCGAACTTGCCAAAAGGTATTCTCTATCAGAGTCGAGTATTAGGCGAATTATTATTAAGCAACGAAAGGGATATAAGGAAATGAAGAATTGTGTTAGAGAGATTTTATGCGATTGGGATATTAAAGATGTGGATATAGAACAAATATATGATTCAGTATGGCAAGTTGGTGATAAGTATGTTTTGAAAGTATATGATAAGCCGACTATGTTAGAAAGGAATATAAAGGTTCTATCAATATTAAGTGATTTAGGAATACCAGTAGGACGTTTGATTTTAAATAAAAACAATTTGATATATTCAAAAGATGAACATAACTACTATATTTTATCGGAAAAATTAAAAGGTAGTAATATTGTTATTATAAGTGAATTAGATAAATTAAGTTATAAAATTGGGAAAATAATTGCTGATTTGCATAATGCGTTTTTACAATGTGAACAACAAGATGATTTTTGGGAAAATAGTTTGTTGTTAGAAATGAAAGGCTGGATTAGAGAAGCTTTTATTAAAAATGAATGGGCTATTGTCAATAAAAACCTATATGATGACACGCTTATAAATTTGGAGAGATTGTATGACTCATTGCCAGTTCAGTTGATACATAGAGATGTGCATTTTGGCAATTTTCTGTTTGATAAAGATAGTT
>SAMEA3663269__coassemble_187_pt1 | contig 22689 bp, 20 predicted proteins | sample SAMEA3663269__metabat2_high_PE_026 | metagenome-assembled genome bin SAMEA3663269 (sample SAMEA3663269) | pig gut metagenome | biome: pig gut; feature: pig-associated habitat; material: faeces | place: China | collected 2013 | reverse complement strand
CTCGCATAATACTGTACCGCAAGGCTTAATGCTCCATAGTCCTTCGTTCCCGGCCCCACTTGCATTCTGTCTGCCACTTCCTTCTGCACCATGATCGTGATACTGGAAAGCGGCACACGACTTTCAAACAATCCCATAATAATCGGTGTTGTAATATAATAAGGCAGATTAGCAACCACTTTGATCGGCTTGCCTTCGTTTCGCTCTTTCACAAGTCTGTTGAGATCTACCTTTAAAATATCCTCATTTACTATACTTACATTTTCATATCCTTTTAAGGTTTCCTCAAGAATAGGAATCAGATTTTTGTCAATTTCAACCGCTATTACTTCCCTTGCATTTTCTGCAAGATACTGCGTCATTGTTCCAATTCCCGGTCCGATCTCAACAACACAGTCCTCCCTCGTAATTTCAGCGGAATCAATGATTTTGTCCAGGATGTTTGCGTCGATCAAAAAATTCTGTCCATATTTCTTTTGAAAATTGAAGCCATACTTCTGAATTACCTCTGCAGTAGCCGTAGGCGTCCCCAAATATGCCATAAATATTCTCCTCTATTTCAAATGGTAAAAGTTCTTTGCATTATCGCTCGTAATACGAAGCACCTCTTCCTTAGTAATTCCCTTTAGCTTCGCAAGCTTCTCTGCCACAAAATCAATGTATCCGGACTGATTTCTTTTTCCCCGGTAAGGCTCCGGCGCCAGATAGGGGCAATCTGTTTCCAGCAGAATTTTCTCCATCGGAATTATTTCCACTGCTTCTACCAGTTTCCGGGCATTTTTAAATGTAAGTACACCGCCTATTCCAAAATAATACCCCATGGAAAGATATTCCCTTGCTATCTCCTTTGAATAAGAAAAACAATGAATCACACCACCCGTCTTATCCTTGTCCCATTCCTTTAAAATCTCCAAGGTGTCCTCCGCCGCATCTCTGGAATGAATAATGACCGGAAGTTTCACTTCACTTGCCAACGCAAGTTGTCTGATAAACCATTTTTTTTGTATTTCACGATCCGGCTCCGGCCAATAATAATCAAGCCCAATCTCTCCAATTGCTACAATATCTTTTTGGACAGACGCCTTTTTAAGCCATAGCATGTCTTCTTCCTTCAGTTCTTCCGTTTCCGACGGATGAATACCGACAGCACCATATAAAAAGGGATAACGTTGTACAAGCTCTATTGTTTTTTTTGTGGAAGCTATACTTGCTCCGACATTTACAATAAACTCTACTCCCTGCTCCTTCATTTTCCAGAGCAATTCCTCCCTGTCCTCATCAAAAGCTTCATCATCATAATGCGCATGTGTATCAAAGATCATATTCTGCCCCATTCTTTTCCCTGATTACCTTCCGAAAAATTCGGATAAAATTTTTTAAAAAAATGCTTGCAAATCAAAGGACATTATACTATAATAACACTTGCGTTGCAAATGAAGCCTATATAAAATCGCAAATGCGTCTTTAGCTCAGTTGGTAGAGCACCTGACTCTTAATCAGGGTGTCCAGGGTTCGAGCCCCTGAAGACGCACTTATAAGTACCATTTTTGAGGACATATGAGCCTTGGGGATGGTGCTTCTTTTTTGCGCGTAGGCATGAGCCATGCCACCAGAAAAATGCAGAGCTGTTTGTGAGCTTGCTCACACAAACGGCTCTGCATTTTTTTGGTGATAGGGCGAAGCCCGCGACTGAGATGCGTTGGCGCATCGATGGGCGCGCAGGGCTCTTTTGTTGGAGTGATACACAAGCCCGCGACTGAGATGCGTTGGCGCATCGATGGGCGCGCAGGGCTCAACTCTATATTAATTTACTGAATTCCTCCGCCGGCATAGGCCTATAAAAGTAAAATCCCTGCACACATTTCCCGCCCTGTTCCCTGACAAAATCAACCTGTTCTTCTGTTTCGATACCCTCAGAAACCGTTTCAAATCCCAGATTCTCAGCAAGGCGCATAATTGCCGAAATTACAGCCTTATTTTTATAATCCAGTTCATTCTTAAGGAAAAATCCTCCATCCAGCTTAATGACATCAACGGGAAGTGATTTCATAAGGCTTAAAGTTGAAAATCCCGCTCCGAAATCATCCATGGAAATTACATATCCCATATCCTTCATATTCTTAATGATCCCGACCAGACGCTCTGTATCTTCGAAGAAGACGCTTTCCGTAATTTCTAATTCTATTTCTTCAGGGCGAAGTCCATATTTATCACTTAACTGCTTTATGTACTCAGGAAGACCATCATTCAGCAAATGAAGTCTGGATAAATTGACGGAGATCAAAGGAACCTTCTTCCCTTCATCCATCCATTTTCGCATCAGCTTAAAGGTTTCTTCATAAACAAACTTATCTATTTCCACGATCATTCCATTTTCTTCCGCAAGAGGAATAAATTTCCCCGGCGAAATTAAGTTTCCATCCGCATCGACCATTCTTACCAGAGCCTCTGCACCGATGATTTCATTGGTAAGAATATTTACCTTAGGTTGAAAGAACACCCTGAAATATCCTTTCTCGAGAGAATCCTTCATGGCCCTATTGATAGCATCTTTTTCTATTTCCTGAAGTTCAAACTCCCTTGTATAAATATAGGTGCCATTTGTCTCATAGATACTCCTCAAAGCCATTTTTCTTGCCTTCATCGCTTTATCCAGGCATCGACTGATATATTCCTCTCCTTCCGGTATCCGATAGATACCTGCAAAGCAATTGATTGCAATATTCGGAAATTTTTTTCTGAATTTCTTAGCCAGGTCATCAGAAAGTTCTTTCATCGTTCTATATTTACCATTTCCATAATTAACAGCTTCCGTTAATGCAACAAAATCATCTCCCTTTATACGGCAGAAAAGTTCTCTCTCCTTGAGGCCTTCCTTAATCTTTTCCACAAACGCCCTTAGAATCTGATCCCCTGTTTCATAGCCATATTCATCGTTAATCCTGGAAAAATCCTGAATCCCCATAAAAATCAATATCAGGCCTTCTCCTTGTCCCTTTTTTAAAGCTTTTGTTGCCTCCATTCTGAACTTCTCATAGGACATGGCTCCTGTCAGCTGATCGACACCTTTTACTCTCTTTAAAAAATCTGTTACGTTCGATTTACAGACCAGAATCTGTCTGCGCTCCTCTGTTGATTCCATGTAGGATGCTGTCAGTGTATACCAGTTATCCTCCTCGCCATCATAGATTTCTACTGTACTATCTTCCTTCCCTCTCTTACAGTCGGAAAGTGGACACAAATCACAAGGAGCTTCCTTCCCCATAATAGCCTGATAACACAGTTGACCGTAATCTACATCCGGATATTGTTCCTGTGCATAACGACTCATATACCGGATCTGGTAAGTATCCTCATCAATCACATAATAAATCTGGTTTAGGATGTCCATTGCCTTTTTGCCAATTATGTATTCTGCCTCCAATTCTGCCTTTGTCTGACGTTGAAGGAGATAGCTGGAAATCATCCTGGTAACACTGGACAAGGTGTTGATTTCCATCTTGTTCCATTTCCTTGCCTCCCAGCATTCAAAGGTCAGGACACCTGCCATCTTATCCCCATCCATTATTGGGAATTGAATTGCCGACACCGGCACCCTGTTCATTGCATATACATCCTCTGCGAAATTTTCACGCGTATCCTTGCCATTATCCAGAATATTGTACTCAATATCTCTATAGTATTTCTCAAGAATATACCAGTTTTTGCTCGAGCTTTTCTCCATCCGACAGACATCATCTCCATCGTCCGCTCTGGTCCATCTGGCAGTTACCCGGATTCTCCTGCTGACCTTGTCACATTCAAGAAGCGTACTTCTATCCAAAGAAAAATACAGACTTATCTCTTCAAATATTGCTTGTATCGCTTGATAGAAATTTTTTTCAGTACTGATGATCTTAAAGGCAAAATCAAACAGGTCCTTATTAATATTGGTAAGTCTCTTTTCAACAGACAGCTTTCTTTTTTCTTCCTCTTTCATCTTGCGATAAGTTTCACCCAGGCAAGTTCCATAATCTCTTCCCGGCTGATAGATATGGAATCCGTTTTTTCCATACTTCTTCGCCTCAAACAAGGCAATATCAGCACTGTGATATAATTGATCATAGGTTTCCCCATCTCTGGGGTATAATGCGATTCCTGCGCTGATCCAGCATTTATTCCCATCCCGTTCTTCCATAAAATCCTGAAAACGCAACAGTATTTTATTGACAAGCTTTTCCGCAGCAGTCTCATTTTCTATTCCGGAGCAAAAAATGAAAAATGCATCTCCGGCTATTCTCCCAACAATATCCTTCATGCGAAAGCTGGTAGATATAATATTGGATGCTGCCTCTAAGACAGTATCACCATATACGCGTCCATAGGTATCATTTATTACTTTAAAATCATTCAGGTCTACCAAAAGAAGAGCCCCCGGCTCATCGGGTGCCTCAAAAAGCTTCTTTTCTATCATTTTTGTTGCAGCTTCCCGCTCATATAGCCCGGCAACATCATATTCCCAAAGCCCACTATCTTCCGCCACAGCCTGTTTTTCTTTTTCAATTATCAACTGCTTCTTGAGCTCGGAAATTTGATTCTCAAGCTCTGCTACCCTGTCTGTACCCATACACTATTTCCTGTAAATACCCTCGTAAAAATCTAAAAGTTTCATTTCTATTTTCAATATAACATAAGGCCTTCTACCCTACAATGTCTTTTCACAAATCATGCTCTATGCTGCTTCTTAAACTGTTTCGGTGTGACACCCTTCCATTTTCTGAATATCTTAATTAAGTGACTGCTGTCAGAAAATCCTGTTTCCTGACTGATATAGCTTAAGTCAAAATCTGTAAATAAAAGCAGATCCGTCGCTTTACTCACCCGTATAAACTCAATATACTCCTTACAGGAGCGTCCATAATATTGCTTAAAATTTTTGGCAAAATAGGAATAACTCATATTACACATGTCTGCCAGTTCTTCTACCCGGATAGCCTCTCCGGCATGAGCATCAATATATGCTGTAATATCATGTATAGACTCCGTTTCTGTAGATCGTGTTGCTGCCACATCTGTATTAAAACCATGTTCTCTCCATATACGGATCAATTGCACCAGCAGATAACAGATTTGATTATGTACCACAATATCATATCCATAGTTTTGATTTTGAAGTTCTATACGACACTCTTCAAAAATTTTTTTAACCGGCAGATCACGAATCTGATCCTCCTTGAAAAAGATATCTGCTTCTGAGCTTTTGTTGGCACTTTCCAAAATCACTCTCAATTTAGGCGCATAGCTGTTTTCCGTATACAGCTTATTTACATCAAATTTCAAAACACCGTACTTTAGAGGGAAATTGGTAGCAGTATAAATCGCATGGACTGATTCCGGATGAAACAAAATCAAGTCTCCTTCTTCCACAACGTAAGTTTTCCCGTTGCATTCCATCAGACCCGTTCCCTCCAGCATATAAATAATCTCCATAAAATAATGCCAATGCGGACGGATAGGAAACGGCATATCAGATGTATCATATAAAAAAGCTTCATAAGGTGATTTCAAGGTATCATGATATTCAAACAGGTACTGCATATCTTTTCTCCTGAATAGATTTTTACAATTTTTATATGAGTACATTATACCGAAAATTTCTTTGCAGTGCTATAGTTTTATCAGAAACCTTTAAAAGATTTTGAAAGGAATGGAAGATGGATTTTATAAAAGGAATTACTTTTGCACCATTTTGTCCCAGAGGCAGTTTTCAAACGAAAGAAGCTTATGAAAGTCTTGACAATTTAATTGTAGGAACAAGCGCAAATTTTATTACTCTGGTTCCGAATGCTTTACAGGAAACACCTCAGTCAGAGGATATCTCCTTCACCTCAAACGCAACTCTGAGTGATAAAGAATTAACGGAAATGATCGACTATATCCATAAAGCCGGACTTCGTGTTGCATTAAAGCCAACTGTTAACTGTAAAAACGGAACCTGGCGTGCCCATATCAATTTCTTTGATAAAGATGTGCATTGTGAACCCAAATGGAGCAACTGGTTTGCTTCCTACACAAATTTTCAGCTTCATTTTGCAAAGCTTGCTGAAAAAACCGGTTGTGAAATGTTTATTGCAGGCTGTGAAATGGTCATGTCAGAACGCCGGAGTACTGAATGGAGAAAACTGATTTCCGATATTCGCAATGTTTACAGCGGTCCGGTAACCTACAATACTGACAAATATCAGGAAGATAATGTAAACTGGTGGGATTGTACCGACTATATTTGCTCCAGCGGCTACTATCCTACAGATGACTGGGATCAGGAGCTTGATCGTATTGAACAGGTTGTCCAAAAATTTCAAAAACCTTTCTTTTTTGCGGAATGCGGCTGTATGTCCGTAGAAGGTGCCTCCAAGGTTCCCAATGACTGGACTGTCCGAGGAGAAGTTTCTCTCAAGGAACAGGCAGATTGGTACACTGCAATGTTTGAAGCCTGCAAAAAGCGCAGCTGGGTTGGTGGTTTTTGTATTTGGGACTGGGCATTTAAGCAGTATCCTTTATGTAAAGCAAGTACCCATAGCGGATATGATATTTACGGGAAACCTGCCCAGGAGGTTGTTAAAAAATATTACGAAACTTTTTCATAACGTCAGGATAAAACCATGATTACTAAATTTACGCAGCCTGAAGACATCAATCTGGATGAATCGGAAAAAGCACTGCTTGAAACCTTCAAAAGAAATGAGGGAAACAGCTTAAAGATATTACTTGGTATCTATAAAGGACATTATCTAAAGCTGTTCTTTTCTATTCTTCTTTTTGCGGTGAAGCATTCTCCTGTATGGATTCTTCCGATCATTACCTCGAACATCATTAATATTGCTACCGATCGGCCAGAAAATTCAGGCATTAAAATATTAATCAACGTTCTGATCATGTCCTTTTTCGTGATTCAGAATATTTTTACAAACTATATTCATACATGGCTTTACGCAAAGACAGTCAGAAGCGTGGAACAGGGATTACGAAGCTCTCTTGTAAGAAAGCTTCAGCAGCTTTCCATCTCCTATCACAATGAAATGCAGTCCGGACGTCTGCAGTCCAAAATCATGCGTGATGTGGAGCAGATAGAAACTCTGTCCTCACAAATATTTATTACTGTTTTAAGTATTCTCCTAAATGTTGTGGTTGCTTTTGGAGTTGTCATTTTTAAAAGCCTGACCGTTTTTCTTTTTTTCCTTGCTACCATACCTGTTGCTGTATGCCTTATGGTTACCTTCCGGGGAAAAATTAAAAGATACAATTCCGATTTCCGGAAAGAAATGGAAGAAACTTCCGTAAAAGTCATGGAAATGGTAGAGCTGATACCGGTTACCCGTGCTCACGCACTTGAAAAGCAAGAGACAAAGAAAATGGACAGTCAGCTGGCACATGTCGCCGAAAAAGGACTTAAGCTGGATATGATACAAACCTATTTTTCTTCTATCAGCTGGGTTTCCTTTCAACTGTTCCAGGTTGTCTGCCTTGGCTTTACCGGTTATCTGGCATCACAGGGAAAAATATCCGTTGGCGAAGTAGTAATGTATCAGACCTACTTTTCCTCCATTGTGAATCAGGTTTCCAACGTAATTACTTTACTTCCCACGATTTCCAAAGGACTTGAGTCCGTAGATTCCATTGGTGATATTCTACTAAGCCATGATATTGAAGATAACCGAAACAAGAAAAAAGTAAAGAAAATTGACGGTGATATTATATTTGACCATGTTGCTTTTCAGTACCATAATGCCGATACCCCGGTTCTGGAAAACCTGAGTTTTCATATTCATCCCGGTGAAACAGTTGCCTTTGTAGGAAGTTCAGGTGCCGGAAAGACAACCATCCTTAACATGGTAATCGGATTCCTGAAGGCTACAAGCGGACAAGTTCTGATCGATCGTCAGGATATTACGAGCCTGAATCTGCAAAGCTACCGTTCCCATATTGCCGTTGTACCCCAACAGTCCATTTTGTTTTCAGGAACCATTCGGGAAAATATTACCTATGGAATGGACAATATTTCAGATGACAGACTTTGGGAAGTTATTAAAGCTGCTAATCTGGATGACCTGATTCTTTCTCTACCGGATGGACTTAATACCATGATTACTGAACACGGAAGCAATCTCTCTGGTGGACAAAGACAACGTATTTCCATTGCAAGAGCATTTATCAGAGATCCCCGGATACTGATTCTGGACGAAGCAACCTCCGCTCTTGATACGGTTTCCGAGAAAAAGATTCAGGAAGCAATCCACAATCTGATACAAAATCGTACAACACTTATCGTTGCCCACAGATTATCTACGATTCGTATGCTGGCAGAATTGCGGTTGTCGGTAACGGCGGTCTGAAGGAATTTGGTACTTACGATGAATTAATGGCTATGAAGGGTGAATTTTATAATCTACAGGATCTGCAAAGATAAATTGCTTTCATTTCCCTATTTTATTATTATATATCCCCCTTTGAAGAGACTGTCAGCAAATGCTGGCGGTCTTTTCTTTTGCGAAACTTACAGGCTCGTATTTTGACAAATTCTTTTTATTGGTATTTTACAAGTATTATGGTATACTTACTTAATCACATTTTTGATAAGGGGAAAACAATGATACTGGATGCTTTAACAGATACCTTAATAGATGGATTTAAGCTGCTTCCCTTTTTATTCCTTACCTACCTGGCAATGGAATACATTGAGCACAAAACAGGTAGCAAAGCAGCGCAAATCATGAAAAAATCAGGGAAATGGGGGCCATTACTCGGAAGCATACTGGGTGTAGCTCCTCAATGCGGCTTCTCTGCAGCTGCCTCCAACCTGTACGCCGGCCGGATCATTACATTGGGAACACTCTTTGCAGTATTTCTGTCTACTTCAGATGAAATGCTTCCCATCCTGATATCCGAACAGGTAAATCCCATCACAATTATAAAGATTTTACTTGTAAAAATGATTATCGGCATGCTTGCCGGTTTTCTGATTGATTTTATAATCCGAAAAAGAAGAAACGGATCAGAAGAGGAGTTTCGGATTGAACACATGTGTGATCATCATCACTGTCATTGCAGGGAAGGAAAAATACTGCGGTCAGCATTGAGCCATACCCTTCAGGTATTCCTGTTTATTCTGCTGATCTCATTCCTTCTAAACCTTGTAATTGGCTTTACCGGTGAGGACAAGCTGGCGGCATTTATTTCTACGAAACCGATTCTGGGACCCATGCTTGCAACGCTGGTCGGTCTGATTCCTAACTGTGCTTCTTCCGTCATACTTACGCAGCTTTATCTCGAAGGTGTGCTTGCAGGACTTCTTGCTGGTTCGGGCGTAGGCTTGCTTGTTCTTTTTAAGGTAAATGATGATTTAAAGGAAAATATAAGAATCACTCTGCTTCTTTATGCAATTGGTGTTGCTGCCGGTATTCTTATAGAATTAACAGGCCTCGTCCTTTAGACGAGGCCCTTATTTTAGATAAAATTGAATGTTGCCTGATTATCCGTATCGCTGTCACAGCCGATATAAACCGTAAAGCTTCCTGCTTCTGCCTTATAATCCATATTGATATCATGGAATTTCAACATTTCTTCTGTAATTTTAAAGCTTACCTCTTTATCCTCTCCCGGCTCAAGCCAGATTTTTTTAAAGCCCTTTAGCTCCCTTACAGGTCTTGCCACACTTCCGCAATCATCTTTGATATACAGCTGAACCACTTCAGCTCCTTTTTGTTTTCCCGTATTTCTTACAGTGACAGAAGCTGTCAGTTCATCTCCCTTTTCCATTAAATTGTTGCTCAGCCTTACTTCGGAATAAGCAAACTGCGTATAAGAAAGTCCATAGCCAAATGCATAAAGCGGTTTATTCGGAATATCTAGGTATCGGGACTGGAACTTGTTATCCAGATTAGAATAGTCCAGCTTTCTACCCGTATGAAACTCACTGTAAAATACAGGTACCTGTCCTACCGAATAAGGAAAACACATTGGAAGTCTGCCACTGGGAGATGTTTCCCCATAAAGAACCTCCGCAATTGCATTTCCTCCTTCACTTCCGGGCATCCACACCACCAGAATTGCTTTTGCCAGTTCTTTTATCTTTCTGATATCTAACGGTCTCCCATTAAAGAGAACTACCACAATATTTTTATTTACTCTTGCCACTGCTCTCAAAAGTTTTTTCTGCTGCTTGGGAATGGTAATATCTCCTCTGCTGGCCGCCTCTCCTGTCTGTGCCATATGCTCACCAATACACAGTACCACCTTATCAGTCTTAAGCGCCACTTCAACAGCCTCTTCAATCATAGCATCTGCTTCTTTTTTTGTCCGTCTGCATGCATACCGGGGTCCCATTCCAATCATTTCTTTTCCGGGATCTATGGAATCACAGCCCTTTGCAAAAATGGCATTTGCTCCGTAATGATCTACACCCTCTTTTATGGATACAACATCTTTTTCCTCTCCGAAAATACTCCATGCCCCGATAATGCTTTTCTCTTCTGTAAAGGGTCCGATAAATGCAACCTTTTCCTCCTTCTTCAAAGGAAGAATCCCGCTATTTTCAAGAAGAACAAAGGTTTCTTTTGCTGCTTCCTTCGCCTTTTCCCTATGTTCTGCACAAAGCATAATTGTTTTTTCAGCCGCTTCATCTGCATCTTTGTACGGATTTTCAAAAAGACCCAGCTTATTTTTTAATTCAAGTACTTTAAGAACAGCTTCATCTAACAGTCTTTCACTTATTTCTCCGCTTTCAATTAATTCCTTTAAATAATTGCAATAGCAGGTGGTCATCATGTCAATGTCCGTTCCTGCCTCCATTGCAAGCTTGGCAGCTCCCTTTTTGTCCTCGCACAGCCCATGATTTTTAATTTCCTCAATCGCTGCCCAGTCTGAAATAACAGCCCCCTCAAAGCCCATCTCCTCACGTAAAATATCTCTCATCAACCATTTGTTTGCTGTAGACGGAATGCGATTCAAGGTATTAAAGGATGTCATTACCAGAAGTGCTCCTGCCTTAACGGCTGCATCATAGGCCGGAAGATAGTCATCCCTTAAGGTTCTTTCTGAGAGTTCCACATTATTATAATCTCTTCCACCTGTTGGCGCACCATAACCCGCAAAATGTTTGACACAAGCCCCAAGCTTACCCGGTTTCTTAGGATCATCTCCCTGATAACCCTCCACCAAAGCCTTTGCATATACACTGTTCAGATAAGGATCCTCTCCTGTAGACTCCATGACCCTTCCCCATCTGGCATCTCTTACCAGATCAACCATCGGTGAAAAAGTTACATGGATACCTGCTGTGGATGCCTCCTTGGCTGCCACTTCCGCTCCTGTATATGCCACGCTGGGATTAAAAGCGGCTCCCTGCGCCAGCGGGATTGGAAAAATCGTCTTATATCCATTAATGATATCTGCCATAAACACAAGGGGAATATGGTGAGGATGATTTTCCATGTGGTGCTTTTGTATCTTTCTAATGGTTTCCGCACCGGCTACGCTCAAAACGCTTCCTGCTTCCAGGATCGTCTTTTCCGAAAATCCTTGCTCTGATGCAGGACCGGTGGCAACACTGCCTTCTGTATAAAAGCTTCCACATCCCTGAAATAGCTGATTGATTTTTTCATCCAATGACATTTCACCTAATAGATCAAGTATTCTCTGCTGTTCCATAACGATATTTCTCCATTATTATTTTTAAAAAATATTGAATTCCCTCATGCCAAAAAGTAACCCAAAAATCAAAGGCTGATGCGCCATATATATGGATAGCGAATGTTTTCCCAAAAAAGAAAACGGCTTGAAACCATCAACAAAATATTTTTGCAATAAATCCTTTTTTCCTTTCATCATGCGATAGATAAAATATCCTGACAAGAATAAAAACAACCATGGGAACAAAGAAAAGTAATCCGTTGAATAAAAACCCGGCTCCGGGAAACCGAGAAAAGTCATGAAACCGCCTCTGTATAAAAACTGTGGAAGTCTAAAAAAATTCCATTCTTCAAAGCCAAGATAACCTCTGTTCACATTTTTGGTGCCAACAAACAGAAGTACCATGACGGCAAAACCCGCCAGGGAAGGTATCCGCCTAAACAGTCTTTCCAGTGGAATCATAATCAAGGTACAGGTTCCCAGCATCGTAAGAACACCAAAAATAACCCTGTTCTCAGGCATAAAAACAACTGTAATCAGAGAGATGACTCCTCCTGCTGACAAAACCAACAGCCCTCTCTTCAAATGTCTTTTCCCGAGCGGCCAGCAAAAACCGGAAAGAAGTATAAAACTCCAGCAGATGCTCTGTTGCCAGATATATGCCCCTGCTTCTTTGTACCAACCCCACTTTATTCCAAAAATATATACTAAATCCCAGCAAGTATGAAAAAGGATCATGCTGACCAATACCAGGCCTCTTAAGCTGTCCAAAAGTTCATACCGCCTATGTTCCTGTATTCTTAGGGGCTCCGCAGACTGCATTTTAATATCCTCCTGCTAAAGTAATATATCATTTATCAATCATACTCTACCACAGTAAATTCTATTGTAAAAGCATAAAAACCACAAATCTCAATAAAAATTGATTGGAAATATGAAGCAAATTGATTATAATAAAACTACATTTGGATAAAAGCGGAGATACCTATGATTAAGCGAACTTTTGTCAGAACCAGAGAACTAAAAATTGGAATGATTATTGATCAGTCCCTGATCGATCGAACCGGACGTATTCTGATTGCCCGAGGTACTCCCTTAGACGAATATCTGATTGATTCTCTGCTTAAGCTGGGTGTCACCAGTGTCTATATTCGTGAAGGTGAGGAGGATCCCGAGGATGAAAATATTTCTCCTCAAACACTGGAGACAATTGAAAAGCTTAAGGTTCCTGACCGGGCCAAGGTTAAATTATCGGAAAGCGTAAAAAAAAGAGTATCGGAAGGAATCCAATACCTTTTCAACAATACATCCTCAGATACCTTTACCGATACGGCCAACAACATTGCACATGATCTGATGAAAGCAATTTCCGATAACGATGCCATTGCCATCGACATCGGGACTCTTAAGGTTAGTGATGAATATACCTTTAAACACAGTGTGGATGTTGCCACTATGGCAATGATCATTGCAAGAAAGCATGGCATGTCCGAAAAGGAAGTACAGGAGATTGGGATTTCAGGTCTTCTCCATGACGTGGGGAAATCACAGATTCCCAATGAAATTCTAAATAAAGCCGGAAGGCTGACAGAAGAAGAATTCGCCCTAATGAAGCAACATTCTTTGTTTGGCTTTAAGATCCTGAAAGAAAAAGGATCCATTTCCCAGTCTATTTCTCTTGGTGTCTTACAGCACCATGAAAAAATAAACGGGCAGGGTTATCCTCTTGGTCTTAGCGGTGATCAAATCACTCCCTACGCCAAAGTTCTTTCGGTAGCAGATGTTTATGATGCACTTGTAACAGAACGCCCCTATAAGAAGGCTTTCTCCCAAAATGATGCCATTGAAATCATTATGTCCATGACAACAGATCTCGATATCTCTATCATGGAAAGCTTTTTAGGCAGTATTATCCTGTATCCGGTAGGCTACACTGTTCAGCTCAGCAACGGAGAAAGAGCACGGGTCGTTGAAAACAGCACTGAATATATTCTTCGCCCCAAGGTGGTTGGATTGAAATCTGGCAAAGTCTATGATCTTGCCAAAGATTTAAGCTGTGCAAATATTGTCATTCAATAAAGAAATAATTTCATCTTAATAAAAGACCTTACCCTCTTCCTCAACTTCTATTTTACCATCCTGCACCTTCAGGATAGTAACTGCGCAATTCCTATGAACCCCTTCACCCCAGAACTGTTCGACCGGTGTGTGATTTATGTTTGCAAGAATAGCCTTTAATGCACATCCATGAGTGGATATTAAAATTGTCTTATCTGCATATTCCCCTCTATTGATTAATTCCTCCATAAAGCATCCGGTTCTATCTATAATCTGCTGAAAACTTTCGCCCTTTGGCGGCGTCTGATAATGAGACGGATCATCAAAAAAAGCCAAAAAATTCTTATCGGGAATGTTATATCCGTCCTTACTGCAGCAAAGACCTTCATATTCCCCAAATGCAATTTCCTGTATTCTCGGTTCCTCTATAAACGGAATGCTCTTTTCTCCGACAATAAGCTGTGCTGTTTCCTTTGCTCTGATCAGAGGAGAGGTAACCACCAGATCAAATCTCACATCCTCAAGACCTTTTCCTGTCCTCCTGGCTAGCTCCCTTCCCCATGCATTTAAGGGTATATCACTTTGTCCCTGTATTCTTCTCTGCCTATTAAAATCCGTTTCTCCATGTCGTATCATGTATAAAATCATTTTCCGCTCCTACAATACCATAATTAATGTACCTGCAGTAATAAGAACAGCTCCCACAAGAGACTTTGCTGTAAAGTTTTCATGAAGAAATACAAATGCCAATACTAATGTAATCACCACACTCAGCTTGTCTACCGGCACCACTTTGGAAGCTTCCCCAATCTGCAATGCCCTGTAATAGCAGAGCCAGGATGCTCCTGTAGCCAGTCCTGACAAAATTAAAAACAACCAGCTCTTTTTACTGATTGCCGATATTCCTCCCTGTGTATTTGTTAGGAAAACCATTCCCCATGCCATGACAAGTACTACCACTGTACGAATTGCTGTTGCCAGATTGGAATTGACCCCTTCAATGCCTACCTTGGCAAGTATAGATGTCAGCGCTGCAAACACTGCAGATAAAAGTGCAAATACAAACCACATGACCTCATTCTCCTTTGTATACTAATCAATTTTTTTTAAACAGGATACTTCTCATCAATCCACCATATTTTTCTTTTACTGCTACTTCCCGATAACCTGCCCTTAGAAATGTACTTTGACTGGGAATATTGTGCGGTGCTATCGTTGTTAGCAAAAATTTGTATCTTTCCCCGTCTATCTGTTCCTCAGCAAATTTCAGCATCTTTCCCTGTAGATGATTTCCGCGAAATTCGGGAAGAACAACAGCAGAATCCATATGTGCCACCATGACCCGTTCTTCCCCGGAAAGTCCGATATCATAACCCAGATTATCTTCTCTCTCCCCCGGGAACCGCACCGTAAGACTTCCTGCAATGCGACCTGTTTTTGTACAGGCAACTACCGTAAATCCCTCCTCGTCTATATGCTTTTTCACATAGGCAAGATCATCGCAGACAAACAGAGATTTATCCTCTAAAGCCGTCAAAGTTTCCTGCATGACCTCGTAAATTTCTTCTGCATCGCTTATGGTCGCTTTTCTTATAACAATCTTTTCTTCCATAGGACAACCTTATTCTTTTTCGCATACAATGTCAATGGCAATTGGCAACAGCTCTCTATATTTATGAAAATTTTCTGATCTTTAAATAAATTCCTCTCTCATCCGCAATCCTTTGGCATTCCTTAATTTCCTCCTCAGGCAGAACATCCACGATAGAAAACTGAACATGCTCAAAAGCTCCCTTTGCCAATTCGGCAAATTCAAGAAGCGCCGGAAATGCATTCTCAAACTGAGGTCTTGTCACCTCCTGATATTTCTCTGCAGTAGGTGCATTTAAGCTGACAGATACACTGTCTATGACTTTGGCAAGCTCAGGAATAATATTGCGCTTATGATACAGGTTTGCCAGTCCGTTTGTATTCAGCCGGATTTTTATATTCTGCTTTTCCTTTGCATAAGCAGCACTGGCAAGCAGATTGTCAAGTGCACAGGTCGGCTCTCCGTAACCACAATATACTAATTCATCATAGCCCTTGAAATCGAATGCATCCATAGCCTGTCTGATTTCTTCTAACGTAGGTTCACTTTTATGCCACAGATTATCTGCCTCCCCTACGCTGTCCTTGTGTGAGCGAATGCAGAACTGACAATTGCAGTCACAGCGATTCGTAATATTTGCATAAACCTGGTTTTTATACGTGTATAAAATATCTGCCAAAATGAAGCCTCCTACTCAAAAAATCTTCCCTTAATATGCGCCTTGTCCAACGCAACTCCAAAAATAAGAAAAAAGATTGCACTACCACCGGACTGTATCAGGCTTCCTGCCATGGATGTCAGGAAAACAGACCATGTTCCAAAGATAAGATATTCTGCCAGGAAATAGCTGATTCCCGAGATAAAATATGCGACAATTGCTGCAATAACATTTCTGGTTGATACAATCTTATTTGATTTGTTGGTAAAAGGAAGGGTAATCAGCATCTTGATAATGATGGTCGCCGGTGCCCACATAGGTGCTGTCAGGAGATCTGCAAGTCCTCCTCCGATTGCAGCTGCCGCAAGGGCATAGGGTCTCGGAAGCAGCACTGCTGCCAGATAAATCAGAGAATCACCAAAATGAATATACCCTCCGTTTGTTCCAACAGGAATATGACAGATATACGCTGTCATAAGCGTAATCAGTGCTGCCATGATGCCTGCCGTTGCAAGGTATCTGATTTTCTCACTTTCCTTTCCCTGTATTTTACTTTCATATTTTATTTCTGTCCGTGTACTCATTGTTAGCTCCTCCTATAGTAAGCGGGATAAATACTTTTCAAAGTAAACCCCATGATTGCGGGGAATGTTTTTTCTTGAAGCCTCCTCAATTGCCTCCTGCAAAAAAGAAACTGCCTTTTCCATTGCCTGGTCTGCAGACAAGCCGTTTATAAGGGCACCGCAGACAACTGATGCAAACAGATCTCCGGTTCCTGAAAACCCCTTTCCTGTATACGGTGTCTCCAGATAAGTACTTTTTCCCCCGGAAACGGCAAGATTGCCAATCATTTCCTTTTCTGCCTCTTTTCGTAAAATTCCTGTCACAATCACCGTTTGTTGCACATGCGCCCTGCCAAGAAGCTTTTCACAAATATCCTGTATTCTCTTGACATAGTCCTGCTCCTTTGCATAATTCGTTATCTTCTCATAGCTTACCTCTGCAAGAAAACACAACTCCGTCAGATTTGGTGTGATCACATCCGCCTCCAAAGTGAGTTTTTTCATTTCCTGTAGAAGTTCATTACTGAAGATATGAAAGCCTTTACCATGATCTCCCATAACAGGATCGGCCAGATATAAGGTATTCCGCTTCCGAAATTCCTTTAGGAAAAAGAGAACCTTTTCAATCTGCAAAGGGCTGGCAAGGTATCCGGAATAAATGCCATCAAAAGATACCTCCATCTTTTTCCATTGCTCCGTAAAAAAATCCATACGATCTGTAAAATCATCACAATAATAATTTTGAAATCCTGTCTGTGCAGACAAAACGGCTGTCGGAAGCGGACAAGCCTGAATACCCATTACGGAAATAACAGGAATTGCCGCTGTTAGGGAACATTTCCCGAAGCCTGACAGGTCATTGATCAAAGCAACTTTTTTCATGCTAAAATTCTCCCGGGGAATTTTGTATTATGTATAATCTATCTTATATTTGGTCTTATAAAAATATCCAGTTCTTAAATATTAGACCATACCAGTTCGAGAATCTACATTTCTTGACAATTTTTGTTTACCAAGCTAATATCTAATTTAATTTGACCCTTAGGAGAGTGATTTAAATGGAATATATTTTTTATCTGTTAGCCGGTTTAGGTGCCGGTGCAGTCACCGGACTTGCCGGCTTATCTGCTGCAGTTGTTATTACTCCCATACTTGTCAGCTTATGTGGCTGGGCTTCCTATGATGCAGTCACAGTAGCGCTTGCATCCGATGTGCTGGCAAGCATGTTATCTGCATACACCTACTATAAGAACAAAAATATTGATATTAAGCGCGGTAGTCTGGTATCTCTGACCGCCTTTATCGGAACAGTGATCGGAAGCTATTGCGGATATCTGTTCAGTCAGTCACAATCGGACGGACTTGGCTACCTTTCCATGCTGACAACTATCTTCCTGGGTATTAAGTTTCTTTTTAAGCCGATTACCGGGGGAACAGATGAAACACAGAGCATTTCCTCCTCAAAGGAATTAAAGGAGACAGCCCTTGCCATGCTTTGTGGCTGCGGAATCGGATGGGTATGCGGTTTTACGGGAAGTGGCGGCGGCATTCTGATGCTGACCGTATTTACAATTCTCTTACAGTATAATCTAAAAATCGCAGTTGGAACCAGCACCATGATCATGACACTTGTTGCCCTGACCGGCACTGTCAGCCACATTTCCATGGGCGCAAAAATATATCCCTTTCCAATGATTATAGTTGTTGCATCCTGCCTGTTTGCAGCTGCTGTTTCCGCACGTTTTGCAAACAGATGTGAAATCAGAAGGCTGAACAAGGTTGTAGGACTTACACTTCTCATTTTGGGGATACTTACAATTGCAATTAAGTTATTTTCTTAAGTTTGTTACTCTGTAGCTTTATTCACCTGCCAGATACCAAACAGAATCAAAAATGCTCCAATGATTGTCATAGGCGTAATAGGTTCATGTAAAAACAAAATGCCCCCTGCCATAGAACAGATGGTACACACTGCACCAAACACCGAAATTTGCACCACGGGCATTTTCGCTGCTGCATAATTCATCATCATATTTGCCCCTACTGAGCTAAATAACCCCAATGCAAGTACAGGCAGCCAGAACTGTGGCATGGATAACGGTTTTACCAAAGTAAAAAGATTTCCACGTATATCAACAATTCCTGCTATTGTAAATGCTGCTGCCGATACCAAAAGCACCACATAAGTCCGCTCAAATGCTGTATAAATCTTGACAATACTTCTGTTGATCACACGGAATACAGCCGAGCAGATACATCCACCGATCAACAGTACAATTCCGACTGGCTGAATTTCTCCGGCGATTCCTTCCGCAACTGTAATCATAATGACTCCGGTTACTGCGACAACTGAAAAGACTGCCTGTCTCTTCGTTGGCAACTCCTTAAGGAAAAGTGCGGCAAATGCCGTTGAAACAATAGGTGAGACCGCTAAGATCACCCCTGAACAGGTCACATTAGTGTATACAATGCCATAGCTCTCACAATAGAAATAGATTAACTCAATAAACCCCAATGCTAACACTCTGAGCAAATGGGGTTTATGAAAATTCAATTTTTCCTTGCCCATGAAAATAAGGGCACTCATAACAAGGATTGCCGAAGAAAATCTGACTGCCAACACGATGGAAGGTAAGGCTACATTGATTGCAACCTGTGTCAGGGTATTACTGAAACCCCAGATCAGATTCCCTGTTATGGCAGCAGCATATGGCATCCACGAATAATCTCTTAACTCTTTCATTTTATCCGACCCTGCTAAATACTGTAATCATAATCAGATAATGTTCTTCTTAAGAACCTGCGGGTACGTTCATCCTTTGGATTTGTAAATATTTCCTTAGATGTTCCCTCTTCAACCACAATCCCGCCTTCCATATAGACAACATGATTGGCAACCTCCTGAGCGAAGCCCATTTCATGAGTTACAACCACCATAGTGGTACCTTCCTTTGCCAGCTTCTTCATGACATCAAGCACCTCTCCCGTCAGCTCCGGATCAAGTGCTGAGGTAGGCTCATCAAACAGAATTACTTCCGGGTTGCATTGATTTATGACATTGGTAACCGCCGGTTGACACAATTCGACCTTCTATATAAAGCTAACAAACATCAGCTTATTATGGTTAATGTTCTTTAGTTTACAACGGATATTCATGAGCAGTAAATGAGAGTCCATACTTCCGGTTAAAACTTACGGTATCATTGCTTACATCTTAGAATATGGAAGAACCTCCTGTAACAATCCAGGTTGCAAGCATCGCAGATACAAATGCACCTACATATACATTGCCACTCTTACGTTCAAACCAGGTACTTAAGAGTGTAAATACTACAAATTGAGGTACCAACAAAATCAAAGCTGACATAAATGGTCCACCAAATGTTGTTCCAAACAATAAATCAACTCCGGGACCATATCCCATGAAAAATGGTATATATTCCAGCAACAAAATTACAAATAAGCCGCCTAACAAAACAAATACATTTCCCATCCAACATTTCACAAAATTACCTGCTGAATTACCGTATGTTACCTTTTGACGCATCTGCCCAAACAGCTTACACCCAACATTTATCACAAAGAATAAAGCAAAGAACGGAAGATATACCAGGAACTGAACAAATCTTTCACCGGTAAATTTTTTAAAGAACGGCCAAATGAATCGCAAATCCAAGCTAAATATACTCTGGAATACTGTGACAACAGCATACATTACCAGAATTAATACTGCCGCAGCAAGAAAACTCTTTCCAAGAAGTTCCCAGTCCAGCTTTTTGCAATGACTTTCTCTTGATAATCCAAGATCATAATAATCAGCGATTTCTTTCCCCTTTTTCTTACTTATTGCTCTTGATATAGCCATTGTAAGGATAGAAATAATTGCCAAGGTCATATACCAGGTCATAAATCCATTTCCTATTGTCATTCGGAACACATTCTCCGGAAGCGGTAATAAACCATGTCCTAATTGGGTCATAAATGGATAGCTTCCTGCGCTTATCAATACTGCAATTAATGCATTTTTCCACCACTGTTTCCTTGTCATGAGCATTGGCTCACGTTTCGCACATGCTCTATCCACAATTATTGTCTTAAAAAACGGAACATTGCTTAGCAGTATAACACCAGGACATAGCGCTACCATAACAGCCAGCATTGCTACCAAAACTAATACTTCCTTGTATAAATAGACTTGATTATCCGGTGTAATCGTCGTATTCGCATTTAATGCTTTCGTAAACCAGTCAACCGCTACTGCAATTCCATGTCCATCATGGGTAGTTAATCTATGATTGGTTTCTAATAATTCTACACGTCTTGCTGTGTTATCTTCAAAACTGCCATAGGTTGTATTCCAGGTATAATCTGCTTTTGCCTCTGTTCTTCCGTTTGCAGTGAAAAACTGCTGCCGGATTGCACTGTCTAACATTTCATCTGATACAGTTTCCTGCCTGTAATCTCGGAAATAATTAAATTCATCATATCTCGCCTGAAGCATTAATACATTGTGGAATTCTATATTCTCTTCATCAAATATATTCTCTCCAAACACTTCGCCACACTGCAGAACTACCGCTGCATGCTCCTGACAAGCTGCTGCGACCGACCAGCTCGCCCATGTCCCCATAGAATGACCGGTAATACCGATATTATCCGGTTGTATAAATGGCTGACTTTGTAACCATTTGAATGCATCGATTCCACCCATGGAACTGTCATGTAATCCGTCAGCATCTGCATCAATTTTGATTTCTTCACCATTTACTGCATCTGCTTCTCCCTCAAAGAAAGAAAGTGTGGAAAAATTCATCATGGTTAAAAATCTTTCAGGTCCACTAAGTCCAACCTTTACTACTGTCTCACTTCCGTCTTCAGACTGTCCCTGAATCTTATAAGTAGTACTTCCGCGGAAACGTAATGAACGTTCATTGTATCCATGTCCAAATTCATCAATGCAGACTGCTATAATTCCTCTTCTAGCAAGCTCAATTGCATATGCTGCAGAGGTTTCTTTATCATTCTGGTATCCATGCAGGCATAACACAGCCGGTAACGGATTGTCTTCGCTTGCCTCTTTTGGAATATACATCTTATATGTAATACTGTAATCTTCGGCATCTTCCGCTTCCACAACAAAGGAGGATGTTACAATATCCACATTTCCAAAGTTCGTCTGTATCATATTTGCAAATGTCATACACAATGTAGCAATCACCAGACATATCACCAATGCAACTGCCGCTCTCTTTGTTTTATTTCTCATTTGTTTTCTCCTCTCAAGATTATATAAACAAAATACAACTTGCTATCAATAATTGTCCCACATAATATGCCAACAGATTAATTGCCCGGAGTGGTTTGATTTTCTTTCCAAAGGAATAGTATATCATAATAAAATCACTAACCATGAACAATAAAGCACCAATAAGGAAAGTAACTGTTAAACGGGCAATCCCCAACGCCATGAGAAGTGCAACTGCACAGCTGAACATTGCGATAACAACTGTCAAATATACATAGCCAAACAGTTTAAGGCCTTTTGATGGTGCTGTTATTCTCTTCATCAATGGTGGAATAGATAGCAATGCAATCGCTACAGTAAGAATCAACGCTATTAAACGCTCTGAGAAGGCCTGATTCAATAAAAATGTTATGTACAAAATATGCCCCAATAAAAATGCAAGTATTCCTATTGCAAACACTTTATTTGAGGTGCCACCTTCATATAGATTCCTCATGTTTAGAAGAATATCACCTGCCATACCTGATATGAGTCCTATCAGAATAAGTGTTGCCGTATCGGATGGTCGCTTCACATAGCAGCAAGTCCCCAAACAGACAAATAAAAGGGAGGCGCACCCTTTTAACACAGTTGCTTTCAACATTTTTCCTTCATATTCAGTACGAATAAACCAAATATCGACCAACAATCCGATGATTGAAATAGGAAGAATAAAACTTAAATTACTCATGCTAAATCACCCCCATTTGATTCAAAATATATACTTGCCTTCTCTTTCAAGTATTTACTTCCGTTTGCTATCGCTTCCTCTAACGGAATTCCACGCCCTATCTCAACAACATTGATTCCAATGCAATCAAGTTCTTTTGATGGTATTTCACAAATTCCGCAAAAAGCAACAATTGGA
>SAMEA3663269__coassemble_183_pt1 | contig 23018 bp, 17 predicted proteins | sample SAMEA3663269__metabat2_high_PE_026 | metagenome-assembled genome bin SAMEA3663269 (sample SAMEA3663269) | pig gut metagenome | biome: pig gut; feature: pig-associated habitat; material: faeces | place: China | collected 2013 | reverse complement strand
TTTTCAGCCGGTGATGAGCCGGATGGAAGTGCCAAGTTCTTTGCAACTGCATTCCGTAACGAACACATTAAGGAAGCGGTCATGATGCTGCTGAAGGAGAGAGACGGTCTGGCACTCGGAATCTGTAACGGATTCCAGGCATTGATCAAGCTGGGACTGGTGCCTTACGGGGATATCGTTGGGCAGAAGGAGGATTCTCCGACGCTGACCTTCAATACCATTAACAGACATATCTCCAAGATGGTATATACCAAGGTGGTTTCCGATAAATCTCCCTGGATGAAGGGCGCGAAACTGGGAGCTACCTATGTAACGCCTGCTTCTCATGGGGAAGGAAGATTTGTTGCACCGAAGGAGTGGATTGACAAGCTGTTTGCAAACGGCCAGGTGGCAACCCAGTATGCGGATCTTCATGGAAATGTTTCTATGGATGAGGAATGGAACATCAATGGTTCCTACTGCGCAATAGAGGGTATTACATCTCCTGACGGAAGATGCCTTGGTAAGATGGCGCATGTGGAGCGACGCGGCGATGGCGTAGCTGTCAATATCTATGGAGAGCAGGATCTGAAGATCTTTGAGTCCGGTGTGGAATATTTCCGCTAAATGTGATAAGGATATACTGAAATCTGTAATAAAAATAAGCCTAGACATCTCAGGAGAGAGGTTTAGGCTTATTTTTTAGTAAATTGGCAGTGTAACACTGAAGGTCGTCATCTCATTTTCGCTGGAGGCCTCAATAGTTCCGCCGTGTAAAAGAACGATCTCTTTGGCAATGGCAAGGCCAAGTCCGGCACCGCCTGTATTGGTATTTCGTGCTTCATCCATACGGAAGAACTTTTCGAAGATGGCGTTTAGCTTTTCGGCAGGAATGGTTTTTCCCTGGTTGATAAAGCAGATGAAAATATCCTTTTCCCGCTTGCCTGCATGCACCTTGATGGGAGTGTTTGGATAGCTGTAGGAGATAGCATTCTTCAGGATATTGTTAAAAACTCTTCCAAGCTTCATGGCATCCCCGAAGACACTCAGGTCATCCTCTGCTTTCAGCTCAACGGTGTTTCCATGGCTTTCAAGGAGCGGATAAAATTCATCAGTCAGCTGCATCAGCATGAAGGAAATATCAAGGGGCTCCTTCTCCAGAACGATCTGCTGGAGGTTATAGCGGGTGATCTCAAAGAATTCATTGATTAGCTTTTCCAAACGGAGAGCCTTATCAAGCGTGATACGGATATACTTTTCTCTTTGCACTGCCGGCATGTCAGAGGCTTCTCTCAGAAGATCCAGATAACCGATAACGGAGGTTAACGGTGTTTTTAGGTCATGGGCAAGATAGGTGATCAGATCGTTTTTGCGGTCTGTTTCATTTTTCATTGCCTGTTCGTGACGCTGCATGGTAGATTTGATCTGTGCCATCTGGGCAGCAACCTCCGCATAGGCAGGGGGGAATACATCGTTTGAATCGATATCATGGTGCATATAGGAATAGATCATATTGCCGGTTGCCGAAATGCTCTGCCGTACCCGCCTCTTTGCATGAAAATGAGCTATCAGGTAAACGGAAAGGGCAAATACGAGCAGCAGAATGAAAAAACAGGTCAGTAAAAATCCTTTTAGCTTTGACCAGTCAGGGCGGTAGAGATAGCTGATATCTCCGGTTCGATAATTGTATTGCATCTCAGTATGAAAAAAGTGATTTGCAAACCAGTCCAGAAAGGAACCGTTAAAAACCACATCAGTGAGATAATATATGCCATAACCGGCAGCTCCGACAACCGCCAGAAGGAGCGCGAGCAGCAGAAAAAATTTTGTTCTTTCTTTAAGCTTCAATTTTGTATCCACACCCCCAGACCGTTTTGATATACCTGGGATCCTCAAAGGAATCGTTCATTTTTTCGCGAATATGACGGATGTGTACAGTAATGGTATTGTTACTCTTACTGAAGTATTCCTCCCCCCAGACAGCATGAAAAAGCTCTTCCGCACTGATGACCTGTCCCTTCTTCTGACACAGGACATAGAGAATTGTAAATTCTGTAGGAGTCAGAGGAAGAGGTCTTTCATCCAGTGTGCACTCATGGGTGAGACTGTTAAGCATAAGTCCGCCGTGAGTGATGATCTGAGAATCATCGCCGGTGCCGGAGGTATTATATTTCTTGTATCTGCGAAGCTGTGCCTTGATCCGGGCCAGAAGCTCCAAGGGGCGGAAGGGCTTGGTCATATAGTCATCTGCTCCCAAGGTGAGACCTGTGATCTTATCAATTTCCTCTTCCTTGGCAGTAAGCATGATGATAGGGTAGTTATGTTCCTTACGAATTTCCTGACAAAGCTTAAAGCCGTCCATTTTCGGCATCATCACATCTAAGATGGCAAGGTCAAACTCCTCCTTCTTTGTCGCTTCCCAGGCTTCCAGCGAATCATAGAAGGGAGTAACGGTAAAATTTTCATTTCGCAGATAAAGGGAAATTAAGTCAGTGATTTCCTTTTCGTCATCAACAACCAGTATTTTTTCACTCATAATCAATCCTCCTCATTAGCTTAGTATAACAGAAAATTCAACATTTTTTGCGGTTTATTGACCGCAAATTCTTAAGATTTTCCTAAGATTGCAACCTTTTGCCTCGGCGGGAGGTATTATTGATAGGAAATGAAAGGAATACAGAGGATGAAAAATAAATTACACAAGCTACTTTCCAATTACAAAATGACTATGATATTGCTGATTTTATGGACCCTGACGGGAATTGCAGATGAAATTGCCAGGGATTTTCTGTACGCAGAAGAGGAAACCAATCTCTTCTGGAGCGGGGTAGAGATGCTTCAGGACTATAAGCTGTTTTCCGGGTTGTTGTGGTTCTTTTTTCTTGCGGCTTTAGGCTGCTGGCTGTCAGAAACCTTGTTTGAAAACAACCGCAAGAGAAAGCTTTTGGTGATACTGTCCTGTGCCTGCTTGAGCGGTGTGTTTGCCTTCCTTAGGTGCAGTGACATAATGGGGGAAGACAGTGTCCGGATTACAGAATGGATTGCAGGATATGTGATTGTGATGCTTGCACTGATCGTACTTTTCAGTTACCGCAAAACAAAACTCAGCTTCTCGGAATTTGCCGGTGGGGTTTTTACCAATGAGATGGTGGTAGCCTTTCTTTCCGTATTGATTTTCATTGGAGGTCTTTTGTTTTTTGCTACATTGGAAGCACTTTTTGAAGGTGACTTTGACTATGGTTATCTTTCCACGGTTTATCTGTTTTGTTTCAGTGTGCTGGCAGGCTGTGTCTGGGCACTGAATGATGCGGAAAAGGAAATGCATCCGGCAATTCTCTTTTCCTTATGGTATATCCTGCCTGTTATTGCAATGGGAATCATGGCAGCAGGATACCTCTATGTGTTTAAGATGCTGTTTCTGCGGGAAGTTCCGTCCAATGAAGTATTTACTACCATGACAGCTTTGTTTGCTGTATGCTTCCCTGTTTGGATTATGAGCAGTACCTTTCAAAAAGAAGGGACTTATCACAGATTTCTCTCACTCTTTCCCTGGTTGTTTTTACCGCTCCTTGTATTGCAGGTCTATTCCCTGGGGATCAGGATCGGAGAATATGGGCTTACGGAACAGAGGTACCTGGGAGTGATGCTGATCCTGTTTGAGGCTGTGGCAATATTTATGTGTAAATTTATGAGTAGTCATACAGAAAGACTGCTTTATGTAGTTATTGCCCTTACAGTAATCGCTGTCTATGCTCCGTTTATCAATATGACAAGTCTGTCACGGTTGAATCCAAACTATGGGGACACAGCAGCGGCTATGGAAACAACTGAAAGTGATATGCCCGAAAAAAAGTGGGAGACGATTCATGGCTGTCAGATGGTGGGAGAGCTTGATACCGCAGGCTTTGGTTCCATGAATATGCTGAATGAGGCAGGAGATTACGAGACATATAAATATGACAATACCACCTGTCTGGAAGTCGATTTTTCTCATTTCCGGTTTGCGAAAAGACAGACAGGGGAAACTATAGAGGTTGATCTTAGCGGATTATACGAGGATGCCGTTAAATATAAAAAAGAGAATCCCAATCCTGATAAGGATAAGGAGACCGCTTATCTGAAGAAGGAAAACCGGTATGCGTTTGCTGATGGGAGTGAACTGTATATCAATCACTTTGAGATAAGCTGGATCATTGTGACGGAAGATGGCAGGGAGGAGTGGAAGATCAGAGACACAAATATCGGCGGCATCCTTCTGGAAAAATAATATTTTCCATGTTGAACCGGCACCCTTCTTGTGCTATAATTAGTCGATTATGCAAGGAAATACATCAGGAAGGGAGCAGGGACCACATGAAGGCATTTTTAATTCTTGAGGACGGTACTGTATTTACGGGAACCCACATCGGTGCCGACAAGGAAATAATCAGTGAAATTGTTTTTAATACTTCCATGGCGGGATATCTGGAAGTGCTGACAGACCCCTCTTATGCAGGACAGGCTGTCTGTATGACATATCCGCTTATTGGCAACTATGGTGTGTGCAGAGAGGATATGGAATCAAGGCAGGCGTGGCCCGATGGTTTCATCGTCAGAGAATTGTCGAGGCTAGCAAGTAACTTCCGGAAGGATATCACCATACAGGAATTCCTGAAAGAACAGGATATACCCGGCATTGCCGGAATTGATACCCGTGCACTGACGAAGATTCTTCGTGAAAAAGGCACCATGAACGGTATGATCACTACCGATGAAAATTATAATCTGAATGCAATTCTTCCTAAATTAAAAGAATATACCACCGGTAAGGTGGTAGAAAAAGTCACCTGTTCCCAGAAATATGAAATTAGAGGCGCCAGGGCGCTTGATGAAAACGGTCCGATATCCGGCAGTGCAAAGTTTGTACCGGATGATTTTGCTGTGGGCATCCGGGAGAAGAGACCAAGCATTACCAGGCAGCTGAACGGTCTTGGAAAGAAGGTCGCATTGCTTGACCTGGGAGCAAAGGATAATATTGCCCGGTCACTGGCACAGCGCGGCTGTGATGTGACGGTTTATCCGGCACTTACCGGCGCAGAGGAAATCATCGCAGATCAGCCTGACGGCATCATGCTGAGTAACGGCCCGGGTGATCCCAAGGAATGTGTAAGCATCATTAAAGAAATCCGAAAATTATATGATACGGATATTCCGATTTTTGCCATCTGTCTCGGACATCAGCTGATGGCGCTGGCAACGGGGGCAGATACCTATAAAATGAAATACGGACACAGAGGCGGAAACCATCCGGTAAAGGATCTTAAAACGGGACGAGTTTACATTTCTTCCCAGAATCACGGCTATGTGGTGGATACGGATAAGCTGGATCCCAAGGTAGCAGTGCCTGCCTTTATCAATGTCAATGACGGCACAAATGAAGGACTTTCCTATACAGGGAAAAATATTTTTACCGTGCAGTATCATCCGGAAGCGTGCCCGGGACCACAGGACTCCAGTTACCTGTTTGATAGATTTATTAAGATGATGGAGGTGGGAAAAGATGCCTAAGAATCCGAATGTAAAGAGAGTCATGGTGATCGGCTCCGGCCCGATCGTCATCGGACAGGCAGCAGAATTCGACTATGCGGGAACCCAGGCGTGCCGTTCCCTGAAAGAAGAAGGAATCGAGGTTATTCTGGTCAATTCCAATCCTGCCACGATTATGACAGATAAGAATATTGCTGATAAGGTATATATTGAGCCACTCACTGCGCGGGTGCTTGAGCAGATCATTGAAAAGGAAAAGCCGGACAGTATTCTTCCTACGCTGGGGGGACAGGCAGGCTTAAACCTTGGTATGGAACTGGAGGAATCCGGTTTCCTGAAAGCTCATAATGTTAAGCTGCTTGGAACCACAGCTGCCACCATCAAAAAGGCAGAGGACAGGCAGGAATTTAAGGATACCATGGAAAAGATCGGTGAGCCCTGTGCCGCTTCCAAGGTGGTAGAAACGATTGAGGACGGTGTGGCGTTTACCAATTCCATCGGCTATCCGGTAGTGCTTCGCCCTGCCTACACCCTGGGAGGTTCAGGTGGTGGTATCGCCCACAATCAGGCAGAGCTGGAGAGCATCCTGGAAAATGGTCTGCGTCTTTCCCGTGTGGGACAGGTTCTGGTGGAGAGATGTATTGCAGGCTGGAAGGAAATTGAATACGAGGTAATGCGCGACAGTGCAGGAAACTGCATTACGGTATGTAATATGGAAAACATCGATCCTGTCGGAGTACACACCGGAGACAGTATTGTTGTGGCACCCTCACAGACGCTTTCTGATAAGGAGTATCAAATGCTGCGTACCTCAGCACTGAATATTATCAGCGAGCTTGAGATTACCGGCGGATGTAATGTGCAGTTTGCGCTTCATCCCACCAGCTTTGAATATTGTGTCATTGAGGTAAATCCCAGAGTAAGCCGTTCCTCGGCACTGGCAAGTAAGGCAACCGGTTATCCCATTGCCAAGGTGGCTGCCAAGATTGCGCTGGGCTATACACTGGATGAGATCAAAAATGCAATTACGGGAAAAACCTATGCAAGCTTTGAGCCTACACTGGACTACTGTGTAGTAAAGCTTCCCAGACTTCCCTTTGATAAATTCATTACGGCAAAGAGAACATTGACGACTCAGATGAAAGCAACCGGAGAGGTTATGAGCATCTGCGATAATTTCGAAGGGGCACTGATGAAGGCAATCCGCTCTCTGGAGCAGCATGTGGACTGTTTGTTAAGCTATGATTTCAGCGAGCTGAACGCGCAGGAGTTGAAGGAACGCCTTAAAATTGTGGATGACCAGAGAATTTACGTGATTGCAGAGGCGATCCGCAAGGGCGTGGATTATGATACCATCCATGAGATCACCATGATCGATCACTGGTTCATCGATAAGATTGGTATCCTGGTAGAAATGGAACAGGCACTGAAGAAGAGACCGCTTACGGTGGAACTGTTAAAAGAAGCAAAGCGGATAGAATTCCCGGATACGGTGATCAGCAGACTTACCGGTCTGCCGGAGGAAGAGATCAAGAAGCTCCGATATGATAACGGTATCGTGGCTGCTTTTAAGATGGTAGATACCTGTGCAGCGGAATTTGAAGCCAGTACACCCTATTACTATTCTGTATATGGAAGTGAAAACGAAGCGGTCGAGACAAATCCGCCCAAAAAAGTGCTGGTACTTGGCTCGGGTCCCATTAGGATCGGACAGGGAATCGAGTTTGACTATTGCTCGGTTCATGCTACCTGGGCGTTTGCCAAGGCAGGCTATGAGACGATCATCATCAATAACAATCCGGAGACAGTAAGTACGGATTTTGATATTGCGGACAAGTTGTATTTTGAACCCCTGACTCCTGAGGATGTGGAGAGCATCGTCAGGCTGGAGAAGCCGGACGGAGCTGTGGTACAGTTCGGTGGGCAGACTGCAATTAAGCTGACTGAGAGCCTGATGAAGATGGGTGTTCCGATTTTAGGAACCAGGGCAGAGGATGTGGATGCGGCTGAAGACAGAGAGCTGTTTGATGAGATATTGGAAAAAACACAGATCCCGAGAGCAGCAGGCGGCACTGTATTTACGGCACAGGAAGCTAAGGAGGTTGCAAACAGACTGGGTTATCCGGTTCTGGTAAGACCCTCCTACGTGCTGGGCGGCCAGGGCATGCAGATCGCCATTTCCGATGAAGAGATCGAAGAGTTTATGAATATCATCAATCGGATCGCACAGGATCATCCTATTCTGGTTGACAAATACCTGCAGGGGAAGGAAATCGAAGTGGATGCGGTGTGTGACGGCACGGATATCCTGATCCCGGGTATTATGGAGCATATTGAAAGAACCGGCGTCCATTCCGGTGACAGTATTTCCGTTTATCCTGCACCTACGATTTCCGATACGGTGAAGGCAAAGATTGCGGATTACACCGAAAGGTTGGCAAAGGCCCTTCATGTCAAGGGGCTGATCAACATTCAGTTCATTGCCATCGGTGAGGATGTATATGTGATCGAGGTAAATCCCCGTTCCTCCCGTACCGTGCCGTATATCAGCAAGGTGACAGGAATTCCGATTGTGGATCTGGCGACAGAGGTGATCATCGGAAAGACGATCAAGGAGCTTGGCTATCAGCCGGGATTGCAGCCGGAAGCAGATTATTTTGCCATTAAGATGCCGGTATTCTCCTTTGAGAAAATCAGGGGAGCAGAGATCAGTCTGGGACCGGAAATGAAATCCACCGGTGAGTGCCTGGGTATTGCAAAGACCTTTAATGAGGCGCTTTATAAAGCCTTCCTTGGAGCAGGCGTGGATCTGCCTAAGCACAAACAGATGATCATTACTGTGAAGGATGCGGATAAGGGGGAAGCTGTGGAGATCGGCCGTAGGTTTGAAAAGCTGGGATATACCATTTATGCTACAAGAAGTACTGCGGCAGCTTTAAATGAGGCGGGAGTCAAGGCACGTAAGGTCAATAAGATCTCCCAGGAATCTCCTACCGTGATGGATCTGATTCTGGGACATAAGATCGATCTGGTCATCGACACTCCCACCCAGGGGCGTGACAAGTCTAGAGATGGATTCCTGATCAGAAGAACCGCCATTGAGACGGGTGTGAACTGTATCACGGCAATGGATACGGCAGCAGCACTGGTGACAAGCCTTGAAAATGCGAATGATCAGTTTACACTGATTGACATTGCAGCCATCTGACAGGCAAAGGGTGAAAAATGCAAACGAGAAATAGAAATGCACTCTATGTATTTGGCTGTTATGTTCTTTGGGGGATTCTCCCCGTTTTTTGGAAACTGCTTGGCAGTGTAAATTCCGTATACGTGTTGGCAGCACGGATTGTCTGGTCCTTTGTATTCTGCCTGCTTGTGCTTTTGATGATGAGAGATTTCCCCAAAGCAGCACAGGTTTTGAAGGACAGAAAGGAGCTTTTGCGGCTGTTCCTTTGTGGTGTGATGATTACCGTCAATTGGGGATCATACATTTATGCAGTAAACAGTGGGCATATATTGGATGCCAGCCTCGCTTATTATTTAAATCCGATCATTTCCGTATTTATTGGCTTCCTGGTATTCCGGGAGAGACTTTCCGGGTGGCAATGGTTTTCCGTGGGAATTGCGACAATAGGGATCCTGGTTCCTGTCATTCATTACGGAACAATTCCGTGGATGGCGCTTGTGATCGGTGGTTCCTTTGCAATGTACAGCATGATCAAGAAAAAGGTAAAGGCGGAAAGTCATATATCCCTATTCTGGGAAACCGCTTTTATGACGCCCTTTGCCCTATTCTTTCTCTGTATGATGGAAGTGCAGGGGAGAGGTGCATATGGCGTACTTGACGGTGCGCAGTGGTTGTTGTTTCCTATATCAGGTGTGGTGACAACCATTCCCCTATTTTTATTTGCTCGTGGAATTAGCAGGATACCTATGTCACTGGCCGGAATATTGATGTATATCAATCCTACATTGCAGTTCCTGGTCGGGGTCATGCTTTATGGAGAAAAGCTGAAGCTTACAGATGGCATCATGTTCGTCTGCGTCTGGCTGGCACTGATCATTTTTCTCATGGAAGGAAAAAAGAAAAAGGTTTGAGTTATTGCCGGAGAACGTCTATAATAAATATGTTAATAGAAAATAGATTGTTTGCGCGTAGATAGGAAGGCACCAAATAGTTACAGGAGATTCATAAAGGAGGGAAATATGGGTGACTATATATTAAGCTGTTGTTCCACAGCAGATCTGACACAGGAGCATTTTGAAAGCAGGGATATTCATTATATCTGTTTTCATTTTGAACTGGATGGAAAGCAATATCTGGATGACCTGGGAAAATCCATCGCATTTCATGAGTTTTATCAGGCAATGGCGAATGGAGCCGATACAAGGACTTCCCAGATCAATGCAGATGAATTTATTCAATACTTTACCCCGTTCCTTAAGGAGGGAAAGGATATTCTTCATCTGACGCTGTCTTCCGGAATATCCGGTGTCTATAATTCAGCAATGATTGCCAAGGAAGAGCTTGCGGAGAAATATCCGGATCGAAAAATTTATATTGTGGACTCCCTGGCAGCATCTTCGGGATATGGACTTCTTATGGATAAGCTGGCAGATCTTAGGGATGAAGGAATGGATATTGACAGTCTGCATACCTGGGCGGAGGAGAATAAATTAAAACTTCATCACTGGTTTTTCTCTTCAGATCTTACTTTCTTTGTAAAGGGTGGAAGAATTTCCAAGACAGCCGGCTTTGTGGGCTCTGTCATGGATATCTGTCCGCTTCTGAATGTGGATTATCAGGGGAAACTGATCCCGCGATTTAAGATCAGAACCAAAAAGAAGGTGATTCAGGCAATTGCAAATAAGATGGAAGAGTTTGCACAGGATGGACTTGAATATAACGGAAAGTGCTATATGTCTCAGTCTGACTGCCTGGAGGATGCAAAGGCAGTGGCAAAGCTGGTTGAAGAGAAGTTTCCCGGGCTGAATGGTAAGGTGGAGATCAATGATATCGGAACCACAATCGGCAGTCACACCGGTCCGGGGACAGTAGCACTGTTCTTCTGGGGAAGTGAGAGAAAGGACTAAAACCATTTTTTGGTAAAAGTGCACAAAAACAATTTCGAAATTTTACGAAAATGAAGAATTTAAAAAAAATTTATAACACCTATTGCAATATTTTGTGGTAGGTGTTATGTTAAATATGTGGTTGGAAACGTTACCGAAAACGATACCAGTTATCGCAGGTCGTTTTATCACATTTGTATATTAATTAACTATTGAATCAATTTTAAAAGGAGAGGAAGAGTTATGAAAAAGAAAGTAATTAGTGCATTACTGAGTGTAGCAATGATCTCCAGCTTACTGATCGGATGCGGCGGTTCTGATACAACTGCAGAAGCACCCGCTGAAACAGCTGAGACAAGTACAGAAACCGAGAAGGCAGAGGAGCCTGCCAAGGAAGCTGAGACAACCGAGGCAAGTGCAGAAGGCGGTTCCGTATACTATTTGAACTTCAAACCTGAAGTAGATGAGCAGTGGCAGGAGATCGCAGCAGCTTATACAGCAGAAACAGGCGTACCTGTTAAGGTGGTTACAGCTGCAAGCGGTACCTACGAGGAAGTTCTGAAATCTGAGATCGCAGGTTCTGACGCACCTACCTTATTCCAGATCAACGGACCTGTAGGCTACAATTCCTGGAAGGATTACTGCATGGATCTGACAGACACAGAGCTTTACAAGAATCTGGCTGACAAGAGCCTTGCTGTTACCGGGGATGACGGCGGTGTATACGGTGTTCCTTACACAGTTGAATCCTACGGTATCATCTACAATGATGAGATCATGCAGAAGTACTTCGCAATGGACGGAGCAGTTGCTAAGAGTGTAGATGAGATCAACAGCTTTGACACCTTAAAGGCAGTTGTAGAGGATATGCAGGCTAAGAAGGATGAGCTTGGTATTGATGGCGTATTTGCTTGTACATCCTTACTTCCCGGTGAAGACTGGAGATGGCAGACTCACCTTGCAAACATTCCTGTATACTATGAATACAAGGATAAGGGCGTTACTGACTTAGATGAGCTTGAATTCACATACAGCGAAAACTTTAAGAATATCTTTGATTTATATATCAACAATTCCACCTGTGCACCTACTCTGTTAGGAAGCAAGGCAGTTACAGATTCTATGGCTGAGTTCGCACTTGGACAGTGTGCTATGGTTCAGAACGGTAACTGGGGCTGGGGACAGATCGCCGGTGTTGACGGAAATGTTGTAACAGAAGAAAATGTTAAGTTTATGCCTATTTACATTGGCGCAGATGGCGAAGCAAACCAGGGCTTATGTACCGGTACAGAAAACTTCTGGTGTGTAAACAGCGCTACTTCTGAAGCAAACCAGAAGGCAACCCTTGACTTCGTTAACTGGTTGATCTCCTCTGATGCAGGTAAGGACTATATGGTTAACACATTAGGAAACGCAGCTCCTTTCTCAACCTTTGGTGATGATGAGAAGCCGCAGGATCCTCTTGCTAAGGAAATGTTCCGTTACATGGAAAACGGAAAGACCAGTGTAAGCTGGAACTTCACAACATTCCCCAGCCAGGATTTCAAGGATGACTTCGGCGCAGCACTGCTTGAATACTGCAACGGAAACATGACATGGGATGAAGTGGCAGATACAGTAGTTACAAGATGGGCAGAAGAAAAAGCAGCAACGAAATAATGCAGCTGAATGATAAGAGGGTGCCCCGTGTGGGTACCCTCTTCATAAAAAGGGAGTTACAGGTATGGAAAAAGCATTAAAAAAATATTTTGTCATCTTTACAGTTCCGACGCTGATTGCATTCGCGTTCGCGTTCATTATCCCCTTTATACAGGGACTATACTTATCATTTTGTGAGTTTACCACTGTTGGCAATGCCAAATGGGTGGGATTTGAGAACTATAAGCTTGCCTTCACGGAAGGGCAGGGATTTACCAGAGCGCTGGGATTTACAGCGGCATTTACAGTGATCAGTGTGATTACGATCAATATCTTTGCATTTGCAATTGCACTGATGCTCACCAGGAAGATTAAGGGAACCAACCTTTTCAGGACCGTATTCTTTATGCCGAACCTGATCGGAGGTATCGTTCTTGGCTATACCTGGCAGCAGATGATCAATGCGATCTTATATCAGTTTGAGACAACGATTGTTTCCGATGCCAAATATGGCTTCTGGGGCTTGATCATCTTGATGAATTGGCAAATGGTTGGGTATATGATGATTATCTATATTGCAGGTCTTCAGAATATTCCCACTGATCTGATAGAAGCAGCAAAAATTGACGGGGCGACCTCATGGCAGACCTTAATTAAGGTTAAGATTCCCATGGTAATGTCCTCTATCACCATCTGCATGTTCCTTACCTTATCAAACAGCTTCAAGCTGTTCGACCAGAACAAGGCATTGACGAATGGTGCCCCCAGAAATAAAACACAGATGCTTGCATTGAATATTTATGATACATTTTACGGAAAGACAGGGTATGAAGGTGTCGGTCAGGCAAAAGCAGTTGTCTTCTTCATTATTGTTGCAGTAATTGCACTGGCACAGCTTTCCTTTACCAGAAGTAAGGAGGTGGAGCAGTAATGATACAGAGCAAGAAGACGAAAACAACGAATGCATTGATTTTTATCATTCTGTGCCTGGTAGGAGTATTTGTATTATATCCGCTGTTCTTTATCCTGAATAACTCCTTTAAGGGAAAATTGTTTATCAGTAAGGATCCTTTTTCCCTTCCTACGGCAGAGACTTTTGCGGGACTTACCAACTATGTAAACGGATTGATCAAAACGGGGCTTTTATCAGCGATCGGCTGGTCCTTCTTCATTACGATTTTTTCGGTGATCCTGTTAATCCTGTTTACGTCCATGACTGCTTATTATCTCACAAGAGTGAAAGAAAAATGGACACAGGCGCTTTACTATATGTTTGTATTTTCCATGATTGTACCCTTCCAGATGGTCATGTTTACCATGTCCTCCCTGGCAGATAAGTTCCATTTAAAGAATCCGGTTGGTATGTGCATTCTTTATCTGGGCTTTGGGGCAGGCCTTTCCGTATTTATGTTTGCAGGCTTTATCAAGTCGGTACCCATTGATATTGAAGAGGCAGCAATGATTGACGGCTGTAATCCTCTGCAGAACTTCTTCAAGGTAGTATTTCCGATCTTGAAGCCTACTGCAATTACGGTAGCTATTTTAAATGCAATGTGGATTTGGAATGACTTCCTGCTTCCTTATCTGGTAATCGGTATCAGCACCAAGTATAAGACCATTCCGGTTGTGGTACAGATGCTGGTGGGTTCCAACGGAAACAAGGATATGGGTGCTTTGATGGCCATGCTGGTGCTTTCCATTATTCCAATCGTTATTTTCTATCTGACCTGTCAGAAGTATATTATTGAAGGTGTTGTAGCTGGTGCGGTAAAAGGTTAAGGCGCACGGAAATTTATGTATATGGTTACAATCATACCTGTAACAATAGATCCGGGTTGTAGTGCTTTTCGGAGCATTGCAGCCCGGACCCTTTTATTCTGCAGCTTTTCATTTTTCCCTTGTATCATTTCCCTGTTTTATAATACAATAGCTATGGAATGCATTGGCAAAAGAGAAGAAGATTTTATGATGGATTTAATTATGAAAAAGAATCTGAATAATGCAGTGGAACGGGTGCTTCATGTAAAGGGAAATTACTCCGGAGGCATTCTGGAAATGACGTTTGTTATTGACTGCGGACTTCCAAAGGCCTATGTTGCCGGGTGGGCAGCGGATATTGCGGCAACCCTGCGTGCACATAGTGAGGTTTTCAGAAATGTACGTTTGAATCTTCTCTATTTTAAAAGTGATACGAACCTGCAAAATAAGGTGGTTCCCTTTTCCTTTCTGCAAATGAGCAGCTGCTTTGCAGATTATCAAAGGCTGCAGGCAGAGAAAACGTTGGATGCCTTATCAGGAGGATTGAAATTATTCCATGCAAGATCCAAGCTGATCCTGGTCCTTGCAGGAGAAGACTTGAGGGTGGAGGATCCCCAAAAGGTACATGAAAATATGCTGCCATTTCTTGGGAAAAAGAGCCTCTTTTTGTTTCCGGGCAGTGCCAACGGAACATGGATCAGAGGGGACGGGGCAGAGCGAATGCTGGCAGAACAGCAGATGGAGCAGATAAGTGATGACGGAGAATCTTGAATATTATAAGGTGTTTTATTATGTGGCAAAGCTGGGAAGTCTGACAGCAGCGGCGCAGGAGCTTTCTGTTTCACAACCGGCGGTAAGCCAGGCAATCAAGCATCTGGAACAGGCGCTGGAAACCAGGCTGTTCATGCGGGCATCCAGAGGAATCAGGCTGACTTCAGAAGGCCAGGTACTTTTTGAACATGTGAAAGAGGGCTATGAACAGATCCTGCTGGGTGAGAAAAAGCTTACCGCCATGCTGCAGCTTGATTATGGGGAAGTGCGGATCGGGGCAAGTGATATGACATTGAAATACTATTTGCTTCCCCTGCTGGAAAAATATCATGAGAGATATCCGGGAGTGAAGGTTCTGGTCACCAATGCGCCTACCCCTGAGACCTTAAATCTTCTCAGACAGGGAAAGATTGATTTTGGAGTGGTCAGTACCCCGTTTGCGCAGGTACAGGGAATGACTGTGATAAAGGTGAGGGAGCTTGAGGATGTTTTTGTGGGTGGAAGAAAATTCATCCAGTATAAAAATCGCATGCTGGATCTGCAGGAGCTTGAAAGGCTGCCTATTATTTCGCTGGAGGGAAATACCAGTACCGGTAAATACATGTCTGATTTTTTGCGGCAAAACGGTGTAGAGCCACATTCGGAATTTGAACTGGCTACCAGTGATATGATCGTGCAGTTTGCACTGCGCAATCTCGGAATCGGGAGTGTGGTGCGGGATTTTGCGCAGGAGTATCTGGACGATGGGAGACTGTTTGAGCTTCGGTTTAATAAGATCATTCCCAAGAGACAGATCTGCGTTGTCACAGATGAGAAGACTTATATTTCAGGAGCAGCCAAAGCGCTGCTTGAGATGGTGGATTCCCTATGAGTATGCTATAATAGCAGAAGCTATCTGAAAGATTATACTACAAAAAGAGGTTGTAAATATGATTAAAAATGTGGTGTTTGATATTGGAAATGTTTTGGCAGGCTTTGTATGGAAGGACTTTTATGAAAGCTTCGGATTCTCACAGGAGATCAATGAAAAGCTTGCAAATGCCACTGTCAGAAGTGCCTTATGGAACGAACTTGACAGGGGAAAAATGACGGATGAGGAATTGCTTGCCGGGTTTATAGCAAATGATCCGTCCATTGAAAAGGAGATCTGCATGGTGTTTGAGAATATTACCGATATGATTTCGCGGTATGACTATGCGATTCCCTGGCTGAAGGATCTGAAGGGGCGAGGCTACGGTGTTTATTATATCTCAAACTTTTCCCACAGGGCACATGTTCAGTGTACGGCAGCACTGGATTTCTTGCAGGAAATGCAGGGTGGCATTTTATCCTATCAGGAAAGAGTGATCAAGCCCTCTCCCGAAATTTATCAGCTGTTTCTTACAAGATATGGATTGAAAGCAAAAGAGTGTGTTTTTATTGATGATACGCAGGTGAATGTGGAAGCAGCACAAAAAGAGGGCATGAAAGGAATTGTCTTTCATACCCTTGAACAGGCAAAAACAGATTTGGAGCAGATACTTACCGCTGACGGAGAAGCATATTGCGGAAATCCTCTGCGGGAACCGGTTTATAGAAGAGAAAGCCCTGTGCATATTTACAGCCGGTATGGAGAAGAAATTCCCGTTGGACAGGAGTCTCAACACCTTCAATTATGATTCGCAATCCCAGATCATGGAGCATGGCAATTGTGTGCTGGAACATCTTCTGTGATTTGGGATTCTCCAGGTGATCCAGAAAGGCCTTGTCGATCTTAACCTCATCTACAGGCTGGTTGACCAGCATATTCATGGAAGAGTATCCACTTCCAAAATCATCCATAGAAAAGAGAAAACCATATTCTTTTAAGGTTTTGATTTTTTGATACATCAGATTTACATTTTCAGAATAGGCACTTTCGGTAAGCTCAAGGGGAACAAGCTCGGTAGACACCATATAACCGGAAGACAGATTGATCAGGCTTTCCACCAGAGTGTCATCGTAAGCGTGTACTCTGGAAATGTTGACGGAAATAGGTATTTCAAGCCCATCCTTCAGCTTGAGATCTGAAATGAACTGAAAAACCTTTTTCCAGACATGCTTATCCAGGGCAATAATGGAACTGTTTTTTTCAAGTACCGGTATGAAATTTGCAGGAGAAATCATTCCCTTCGTGGGATGGATCCAACGGACAAGCGCTTCGCCGCCAATGATTTTTCCCGTCTGCATATCTACCTTTGGCTGAATAAAAAGCTTAAATTGGTTCGTGGCAAGCGCTTCATCAAAGGTATTCTCGATTTTCTTTTCCAGTAAAAGGCGATCATGCATGGCTTTATCAAAGAAGGCATAGTTGGTAAAGTAGCTTCCCTTGATTCGCTTTTGCGCCAGAAAAGCACAGTCAATGCTGTACGAGGCAGTCTGTGTTTTGTCCTCTACAAGACAGATCCCAAAGGCGGGAAGAACCTTGCAGGAGACAGGAAAGGATTTAATCTTTTCACTCAGATCCTCAATGACGGAAAGGATGTCTTCGGTTGATCCATAAGCCATACAAAGTGCAAAAATATCGGCACGAAAATGGGAGGCGATCACCGTCTCACATTCATATGCGTGGAAGCAGCCGGAGATGAATTTGAGGAGCTCATCACCGGTACTACGGGAGCAGAACTCGTTGATCAGTTTGAAACCGGCAATATCCATGACAATTACTGCATAGTTTTTATCGGTGTATCGAATCAGTTCATCTGCCTTGTATAAAAAGGCGCGCAAATTTAAAAGCCCCGTTAATGAGACGCGGTTTTTGTCGAGATTTTCCTCTGCCATTTTTCGCAGGGAATAAAGATAAAGATCTTCCGGGTCATCGACCGAGAGAGTGTGCTGATCCTTCATAAAAGTCACCCCCTGTTATCACCGTCAGTTCCCTCCTCGGAATCAGTTTCCGGGAAAAGGTCAGCCATGGTCTTTCTGGAAGTCAGTTTTCCGTATAGCCAGATGTAGATCCAGAGGAGAATGGGAAGTCCCACCGTGGCCACCAGACATGCTGCAAAAAGCTTGTCCGAACCCGGAAAATCAAGCAATGACACCACAAGAGTGGCAACGTATAAAAGAACCAGTAAAATAACACATATGATGGCAGCAATTTGCTTGGATTTTGACTTCATTTTTTTCTCCGTTTCTATCTAAAATGAATTGATAAGTTTATTATAGCATGGCTGAGGAATAAAATACCATATAAAGATGTTTTTATACAATTTTCGCAATGATTATTACTATTACACGGCCAAGTAGTATGTTATATTGAATTAAAATTGGGCTAAGAAAGGCTAAAAATATGCTTAAAAAGAAATTAAACGGAGTTTGGAATTTACAGATAATAGGAAAGGATGCATCGCTCTTACCGGAAGAAGGCATTCCGGCAGAGGTTCCCGGATCTGTGTATAGTGCACTTTTGAAGGAGAAACTGATCCCGGATCCCTTTTACGGGGATAATGAACTTAAGGTACTGCCCCTGATGGATAATGATTTCTGTTATGAGACAACCTTCGCGTTGACAGGACAGATGCTTTCCTGTGATGCTTTGCTTCTGCGTTTTGACGGGATCGATACGCTGGCTGATATTTATATCAATGAGGAATTTGCAGGCAGTACCTGCAATATGCACCGGATATGGGAATTTGATCTGTTGACGCTTACGGATATTCGGGAAGGGGAAAACCGTTTAAAGGTGGTGCTTCATTCTCCCACCCGATATATTCAGGAAGAGAACCAAAAGGTGTATACCGGAGGGGCACTGGAGTGTATGGAGGGCTTCCCCCATCTTAGAAAGGCACACTGTATGTTCGGATGGGACTGGGGGCCGAGACTGCCCGATGCCGGTATTTTTCGGGATGTGACTTTGTTGGGGGTAGAGGGCAGCAGGCTGGACTCTGTCTATGTGATGCAGCAGCATGAAGAGGGAAGTGTCACGCTGGATTTTGATGTTACTCTGGAATTGTTCGGACGGGATGCTTCTTCTTTGTTGAGGGAAGAAGAGACAAAGCTTGTCATTACGGTTACAGATCCGGATGGCAGGGTCTATACGACAGAGGATCGGCAAGGAAACAGCGGAGAGGCTCAGGATTATCGTATTGTGATCGAAAACCCTAAACTCTGGTGGCCCAGAGGATATGGGGAGCAGCCGCTCTACCGGGTAAAGGTCACGCTTCTGGATGCCGGAGGAAAGGAATTGGATACATGGGAAAGAAGGATCGGCCTTCGAACCATGACAGTAAATACAGATCGTGACGAGTGGGGAAACTGCTTTGCACATGAGGTGAACGGCGTTAAAATTTTTGCGATGGGAGCTGACTATATTCCGGAAGATAATCTTTTGAGCAGAATTACGGAAGAGAGAACCCGAAGACTCCTTGAAGATGCTGCATGGGCAAATCATAACTGCATTCGAGTCTGGGGTGGAGGTTATTATCCCGATGACTATTTCTTTGACATCTGTGATGAACTGGGACTGCTGGTGTGGCAGGATTTCATGTATGCCTGTGCGTCCTATGAGCTGGATGAGGAATTTGAGGCAAACATTACCCGGGAGACTATTGATAATGTGAGAAGAATCCGGCATCATGCATGTTTGGCACTGTGGTGCGGTAATAACGAGATGGAGACACAGACGCTGGATAAGACATGGAAGCCCTCACTCAAACAGAAGTATGACTATATCAAGCTTTATGAGTATATTATTCCCCGCATATTGAAGGAAGAGGATCCGGTTACTTTTTACTGGCCTTCTTCTCCATCCTCAGGCGGAAACTATGATAATCCCTGGGATGAAAACCGTGGGGATACCCACTATTGGGATGTATGGCATGGGGAAAAGCCCTTTACGGAGTATCGAAAATTCAAGTTCCGTTATCTGTCGGAGTTCGGATTCCAGTCCTTTCCCTGCCTGAAAACGGTGGAAAGCTTTACCCAAAAGGAGGACAGAAATATTTTCTCCAGGGTGATGGAAATGCATCAGAGGAACAGGGCTGCAAACGGAAAGATTTTAAATTATCTTTCTGCGACCTATCTGTATCCGAAGGATTTTGATCATTTGCTGTATGCTTCACAGCTCCTGCAGGCGGATGCCATCCGCTATGGGGTAGAACACTTCAGGCGCAATCGAGGCAGATGTATGGGGACAGTGGTATGGCAGCTCAATGATATCTGGCCGGTTGCCTCCTGGGCAAGCATTGATTATTACGGGCGCTTTAAGGCACTTCACTATGCAGAGCGGAAAATGTTTGCACCGGTTTTGATTTCCTGTGAGGAAATCGGTGAACTCAGCGAGAGACCACACTGCATTGCACAGCCGGCACCGATCGAGGTCAGCGCAAGACTGCATGTTGCAAATGAGACTAGGAAGCCGGTTTCCGGCACGGTCATTTGGAAACTTCGCAGACCGGACAGCAGCGTGCTTGAGAGTGGAGAAACTTCAATTACCGTACCGGCACTTGACGGCGTGTGGCTTGATAAGATGGACTTCTCAGGATATAACGAGCGGGAAATTCATTTAGAGTACGGTTTCGTGATAGATGGCAAACAGATTTCCTGGAACAGCTGCCTGTTCACACCGCCTAAGCATTATCTGTTTGAAGATCCGCATCTTAGGCTGGAGAGAAAAGGAAAACAAATCACCGTGAAGGCAGATGCCTATGCCCAAAAAGTAGAGATCATCGGTGTGAATGGTGATCTGTGGCTTTCAGATAACTTCTTTGATATGGAGGCAGGGGAACATTGTGTTGAAATTCTGAATGGGGATGCAGAGAGTCTCATTTGCAGATCTGTGTGGGATATCGCATAGGAACGCATTGAAATAATGCGCAAATTGTGTTACAATTTATTTTAAATTGGGGGAATGTCTGAAATTTAAAGCTACAAAAGCGCATCCATGTTGGAAGAGAGTGTGGGGTGATAGCGTGAAGAAAGTATTTGGCGGCGTTACGATGGAGCAGTTTCAGAAGACAATTGAAATTTTAAATCCATGTATGGATGACTATCTTTATATTTTAGATATAAAGAACGATTGCTTCTGCATTTCGGAAAATGCGGTAGAGCGATTTGCTATATCGGAGAACCAGTTTTGCCAGGTTGCCGAGAATCTGAAAAATCTTACCTATCCGGATGATGTGGAACTGATTCTGAAGGATCTTGATCAGATCGAGAATCATGGGAAGCTGTTCCATAATCTGCAGTATCGCTGGAAGGACAAAGAGGGAAAACCGATCTGGATCAATTGCAGGGGACGCGTGATCAGTGCACAAGACGGAACACCGGCATTTCTGGTTGGATGTATCAATGAGATCGGGCTGAAACAGAAGGCTGATAATGTCAGTGGACTTCTGCGGGAGGAGAGCCTGCAGAGTGAACTTGGTCTGCATGGTGAGGAAGATATGAACGGCTTCCTGATCAGACTTGGAATTGATAATTTTAAAGAGATCAATGAGAATAAAGGTATTGAATACGGTGATATGATAATCGGAAGGACTGCGGAATGCATACAATCCGTGCTTTCTCCCGAACAGAAGCTGTATCGTGTTGTGGCAGATGAATATGTGATTGTGGATCTGCAGGGCAGAACCATAGAGGATGCAGTGGAGCTTTACCGCAGGATCCAGCAGAAGATCAATCAGTTCATTGAGGAACAGTGTTATGAGGTGTTTTATACAATTTCTGCCGGAATAGTGGATTTCTCAAGGGTGGTAAATAAAGCGTACCACAATTTGATGAAGCTTTCCGAATTCGCCATGAATGAAGCCAAAAACACAGGAAAGAATAAATATTATGTTTATGAGCGGGAGGACTACCATGCCTTCCTGCACAAAAAGGAACTGACTTCCCTGCTTCTCTGGGCGGTAAATCATGATTTTGAAGGCTTTGAAGCCTACTTTCAGCCGATTATGGATATCCGGAAGGGAAAGCTTTGCAATGCAGAAACTCTTTTGAGATTCCGGAGTGAGAAGACAGGAATGATCTCTCCGGCAGAATTTATTCCGTTGCTGGAGGAAAGCAACCTGATCATTCCGGTTGGAAAATGGGTCTTGGAACAGGCAATGGCAGCGTGTTCTGCAGTGAGGGAAAAGCTTCCTGATTTTCGGGTTTCCGTTAATCTGTCCTATATTCAGGTGCTCAAAAGCGATGTTTTAAATGAAATCCTTCAGTGTCTCGAAAAATATCAGCTGAGTCCTGACAGTATTATTATAGAGCTTACGGAAAGCGGCTTTCTGGAGTCCAACACATTTTTCTTTAACTTCTGTAATGGGTTAAAAGAAAAAGGGATTCCGTTGGCGCTGGATGATTTCGGAACAGGTTATTCCAATTTCCATTATCTGTATGATCTGAACCTGAATACGATCAAGATCGACAGATCCTTCACCTTGAAGGCACTTAAGAATACCTATGAGCATAATCTTCTTCAGCACATGTCAGACATGGTTCATGACATTGACCTGAAGCTGTGCATTGAGGGAATTGAGACAAAGGAAGAACTGGATAAGATCTGTGAGATCGATCCTGACTATATTCAAGGCTACTATTTTGGAAAGCCTTGCCCGCTTGCGAAGTTTATAGAGCAGTTTTTGTAGACGGACCTGCAAAGAATAAGACTTGAGAGGTTTTTTTCATGGTAATGCCGATTTTTGAAAAATACATTGATGAACTGGTTGAGAAGAGTACGGTGGATGTACCGGCATGGAACATTGAGAAGGCTCTCGAAGGTAAGGCAGTAGGGTGGAATTACATAGACGGCTGTATGATATTGGCTCTTCTGGAAATCTATCAGACCACAGGGGAAGAGAAATATTATGAATTTGCCAATGCTTTTATTGACCACAGAGTGAGGGAGGATGGAAGCATTTCGGGCTACAGTGTTGATGAATATAATCTGGATAATGTGAATGCGGGAAAGACCTTATTTGCGTTATATGATATCAACGGAAAAGAAAAATACCGAAGGGCAATTGATCTGATCTACTCTCAGGTGCAGACACAGCCGAGAACTGCAGAAGGAAATTTCTGGCATAAGAAAATTTATCCCAACCAGGTATGGCTGGGTGGCATGTATATGGCACAGCCTTTTTACATGGAATATGAGACCAGATTTAACGGGAAGAAGAATTATGAGGATATTTTCGGACAGTTCCATAATGTTATAGAGCATATGCTTGATCCGGAGACAGGGCTGTATTATCATGGCTATGATGCGTCCAGAACAGTGTTCTGGTGCGATAAGGAAACAGGGCTTTCACAAAATTTCTGGCTCAGAG
>SAMEA3663269__coassemble_136_pt1 | contig 26650 bp, 26 predicted proteins | sample SAMEA3663269__metabat2_high_PE_026 | metagenome-assembled genome bin SAMEA3663269 (sample SAMEA3663269) | pig gut metagenome | biome: pig gut; feature: pig-associated habitat; material: faeces | place: China | collected 2013 | reverse complement strand
TTTTCGTGCCAAGATCATTGATGTTGCCTCTGACAGCCTGATCGTGGAACTGACCGGAAACCAGGCAAAGATTGACGCATTTATTAATCTTTTAGAGGGATATGAGATACTGGAGCTTGCAAGGACCGGTATTGCAGGATTGGGAAGAGGAACGGAGAACGTTACTTATCTGTAAGAAGCTTTGAGGACATATTGAGTGCCCTTTTAGTATATTATTTTGGAGACATAAGTCTCCGGAGGAAGAACCTCATAGGAAAGGAGTCAATAAAATGGCAAATATTTATTATCAGGAGGATTGTAACCTGTCTTTATTGGAAGGCAAAACAATCGCAGTTATCGGTTACGGCAGCCAGGGACATGCACATGCATTAAATGCGAAGGAATCAGGCTGTCATGTCATTATCGGTCTTTATGAAGGCTCCAAATCATGGGCTAAGGCGCAGGCACAGGGATTTGAAGTATATACTGCAGCAGAGGCTGCAAAGAGAGCGGATATCATCATGATTCTGATTAATGATGAGTTACAGGCTGCTATGTACAAGAAGGACATTGAGCCGAATCTGGAAGAGGGAAATATGTTGATGTTTGCTCATGGATTTAATATTCATTTCAACCAGATCGTACCTCCCAAGAACGTTGATGTTACCATGATCGCGCCTAAGGGACCCGGACATACAGTGAGAAGTGAATATCAGGCTGGTAAAGGCGTTCCCTGTTTGGTTGCAGTTCACCAGGATGCTACTGGAAAGGCACTTGATAAGGCACTTGCCTATGCGCTTGCAATCGGCGGCGCCAGAGCAGGTGTTCTTGAGACAACCTTCAGAACAGAAACAGAAACAGATTTGTTCGGTGAACAGGCGGTTCTGTGCGGCGGTGTCTGTGCATTGATGCAGGCCGGTTTTGAAACACTGACAGAAGCAGGTTATGACCCCAGAAATGCTTATTTTGAATGTATTCATGAAATGAAGCTGATTGTAGACCTGATTTATCAGTCAGGCTTTGAGGGAATGAGATATTCCATTTCCAATACAGCTGAGTATGGCGATTATATTACAGGTCCTAAGATCATCACAGATGAAACTAAGAAGACCATGAAGAAGATTCTGAAGGATATTCAGGACGGTACCTTTGCAAAAGACTTCCTGCTTGATATGTCTTCAGCAGGCGGGCAGGCTCACTTTAAAGCGATGAGAAAGCTGGCAGCCGAACATCCTTCGGAGCAGGTTGGAAAGGAAATCCGTAAGCTCTACAGCTGGAATAATGAGAATGATAAGCTGATCAACAACTAATGGTGAAAGAAAACAGCCTTGACGGAAGCCCTCGTGGAATCACGATTCCATGGGGGCTTTCCAATAAATCCCATATAGGAAGAGAAACAGGAGGAAATGAGCATGGGAATGACAATGACTCAAAAAATATTAGCTGCCCACGCAGGACTTGATAAGGTGGAGGCCGGACAACTGATTGAGGCAAATCTGGATCTGGTGCTTGGAAATGACATCACCAGCCCGGTTGCGATTAAGGAAATGGAGAAAATGAATGTGAACGGGGTGTTTGATAAGGATAAAATTGCCCTGGTACCTGATCATTTTGTGCCTAACAAGGATATTAAATCTGCAGAACACTGTAAATGTGTAAGAGAGTTTGCACGTCGCAATGAGATAACCAATTATTTTGAAGTTGGGGAAATGGGAATTGAACATGCATTATTACCGGAAAAGGGATTGACGGTTGCCGGAGATGTTATTATCGGCGCTGATTCTCATACTTGCACCTATGGTGCATTGGGAGCTTTTTCAACAGGCGTCGGAAGTACCGACATGGCTGCCGGTATGGCTACCGGGAAAGCATGGTTTAAAGTCCCTGCAGCAATTAAGTTTAACCTGATCGGCAAGCCTTCCAAATGGGTTTCCGGTAAGGATGTCATTTTGCATATTATCGGTATGATCGGTGTAGATGGGGCTTTGTATAAATCTATGGAGTTCGTGGGAGAAGGAATCCAGAATTTGACGATGGATGATCGTTTTACCATTGCCAATATGGCAATTGAAGCAGGCGGAAAAAACGGAATTTTTCCGGTTGATGAACTGGCGACTGCCTATATGAAGGAGCATTCAAACAGAAACTATACGGTTTATGAAGCAGATGAAGATGCAGTCTATGAGGAAGAATATACGATTGATCTGAGTACCCTTCGTCCGACCATTGCGTTCCCCCATCTTCCTGAAAACACGAAAACCATTGATGAAATTACAGAGGACATTCCAATTGATCAGGTAGTGATCGGTTCCTGTACGAACGGACGAATTGATGATATGCGTATTGCCGCAGAGGTTCTGAAGGGCAGACATGTAGCGAAGGGAATGCGCTGTATTGTCATTCCTGCCACACAGGCAATTTATATGCAGGCAATGGAGGAAGGACTTTTAAAGATCTTTATTGAGGCAGGTGCAGTGGTGAGCACGCCTACCTGCGGACCATGTCTCGGAGGATATATGGGAATCCTTGCAGACGGGGAACGCTGTGTTTCTACCACCAATCGTAACTTTGTAGGACGTATGGGACACGTGAATTCCGAGATTTATCTTGCAAGCCCGGCTGTCGCAGCGGCAAGTGCAATCACAGGGAAAATTTCCTGTCCCTGCCAGCTTTGAAGAAGGATAAGGAGGAAGCTATGAAAGCAGCAAAAGGAATTGTTTTTAAATATGGAGATAATGTAGATACAGACGTGATTATACCTGCTAGGTATCTGAATTCCTCAGATCCTGCGGAACTTGCGACCCATTGTATGGAGGATATTGACAAGGAATTTATTAAGAAAGTACATAAAGGAGACATTATTGTAGCTGATAAAAATTTCGGTTGTGGTTCTTCCAGAGAACATGCGCCGATTGCAATCAAGGCGGCAGGTGTTAGTTGTGTTATTGCACAGACATTTGCCAGAATTTTCTACAGAAATGCTATCAATATCGGGCTCCCGATTATTGAGTGCCCGGAGGCCTCAAGGGGAATTGAAAACGGCGATGAAGTAGAAGTTGATTTTGACAGCGGTATCATTAAGAATCTGACCAAAGGAACGCAGTTTAAAGGCCAGGCATTTCCGGAATTTATGCAGAAAATCATAGCTGCAGAAGGCTTGGTAAATTATATTAATCAGAAATAAAGGTTTTCTTCTAATTAGAAATGTGATAGAATAGCAAAAGTGAAAAAGTTTGATAAACGATAGAAAGAGGAGGACCTTTACAAATGGCTAAGAATACTGCGCCTGAAGGTAACAATGAACAGAAGGTTCAGACAAAATATGACCGTAAGATGGAAGCCCGCAGGGCACAGAAAGAAAAAGAGAAAAAGCAGGATAAACTGACAAAGCTGATCGCAACCTTGATTGTTGCGGTTCTTGTGATTCTGGTTGTCGGATCTGTGGCATATTCCATTATCAAAAAGAATACTGCGCTCCATGGAACCTATATTGAAGTCGGGGAACACAAGGTGAGCCAGCTTGAGTACGATTATTACTATCAGTCAACGGTGAGTAGCTATATGATGTCCTATGGCTCAATACTTCCTTATATGGGTCTTGATACATCGGTACCTTATGATCAGCAGATGTATACGGAAGAACTAACCTGGAAGGATATGTTCGATCAGATGACGGCTGAACAGATCAGACAGACCAAGGCAATGGTGGATGATGCTGAAAAGAGCGGTTTTGTTTATGACACACAGGAAGAATATGACAGCTTCCTTGAGGGAGTGGCATCTGCAGCAGAAGAAGCAGGGACTTCACTTGGAGATTACTATAAGCAGGTATTTGGAGCATACGCAACAAAAGATAACATTGAGGATTTTGTGAAGGATGGAATTATAGCTGGTGCTTATTATGATAAGCTTCTGAAGGATTATGCGCCTTCGACAGAGGAAATCAAGTCTTATTATGATGAGAATGCACTGGATTATGACAAGGTAGATTATCGAAGCTTTATGTTCACTACCGGGCTTGATGCAGAGGCATCTGAGGAAGATGTTACAAAAGCAATGGAAGAGAACAAGGCTAAGGCGGATGCAATGCTGAAGGCATATCAGGAGGGCGGAGATTTTGAAGCTCTCTGCGTGGAAAATGCAACGGAAGATATGAAGGAAACCTATGAGGATCCTGAAACGGAATACAGTCTCGCGGAAGGCAGATATCGATCAAGTCTTTCAACGGTAGTGGCTGATTGGCTTTATGATGATGGAAGAACTGCAGGGGATATGGCTGTTCTTGAAGATACCGATAACAGCAGATATTACGTGGTAGAATTTATTGACAGATACTATGATGAGGCAGATGATGAGAACATTTCCAACACGCTTTCATCACAGAGCGTATCAGAATACCTGACCGCTTTGACAGAGAATTGTCAGATTACGGATCCGAAGGGGCATTTGAAATATCTGACGATTGATACTACTGAAGAAACCTCGGAGAATTAAAGAAGATTTTGTAAGGCAAATTGAAAAAAGAGTCGCCGTCAGGCGACTCTTTTTTATCCTTGAAATGCCTTGACAAAGGAACCTGCAGAAGAGACCGGTTCCTGGCCATCCAGAAGATGATGGACATCACCCATTGCCTGAACGCGGAAGTATGCCTCATTACTCCAATGCTCTTCACTGGAAACAATCGTTAATGAGGTGGTCGGAAGAAAAAATCCGTGTACCAGGAGCGGGAAAGGAATATTCAGTAAATGGGAGAGTATCACGCAGGTAATTCCCAAATGGCAGAAAAATACGATAGTGGGTTCGGCGGAACTGTCATTCTCCTGATCAGCAACCGGTGAGCCATCTGATGCTACGGTGCCTGCAAGAAAGCGTTCTGTTTTAGATGGCATGCGATAGAAGTTTTGTTCTCTGACATAGCCATATGAAGAAAGAAGATCATCAAAATTCAGGCATACCTCCTTATAAGCCGTTTCAATCATAGGATTTTGCTTCATCACTTCAGTTTGTGTCCAACGATCAATATCATACATCAGGGGTTGTGTTGTCCAGTAGGAAGGAACAAAATCCCAGGGAATACTGTGGCGCTTGGTTACGGGATCATCAATAGGATAAGAAAATTCCCGCATCCACGGAAGTGTTATGGCTTCACGATTCATTCTCTTCAGGGTACAGGAAGCAGTATCTCTGGCCCGTCCGAGAGGGGAACAGTAGAACTGTGAAACATTCCATTTGCTGATACGTTTAGCAAGAAGCTCTGCTTCACGCCATCCCTTTGGAGTTAAGGAATCTTTTGAATAATCAGGCTCGCCGTGACGAATAAATACAATTCTCATATGTTATGTACTCCTTTGAAACGTTTTCCATGATACTCTAGAAATCGTATCATAAGGCATTGTGAAAGTCCAGATAAAACAGACAGGAACACTTGAAACATATGTTCGATTATGGTAAAATAGCTTCATGAGTAGAAGCAAAGTTAAAAAAGACATTATTTTTCTGGTGGGAGCCGTTCTTTCGGCATTGACGATATGGGGTATCTGTATACTTTTTCATCAAAATGATGCGGATATTGTTCTGGTGATTCAGGATGGCAGTCAGATTGGAGCCTATCCTTTAGAGGAAGATAAGATTGTGATCGTTACCTGGGGAGAAGATGAATACAATCTGTTGATGATCAGTGACGGGACGGCATTTGTATCGGATGCTGACTGCCCGGATAAGCTTTGCGTAAAACAGAGAGCAATTTCCCGAAATGGAGAAAGCATTATCTGCCTTCCGCATAAGCTTGTGATTCGTATTGTGGCAAAGGAGGAGAGCAGGCTGGATGCAGTCACCTACTGATAGGAAGAATAAAACAGCATATTTAGGGCTATTAACGGCATTTTCCCTGATTTTATCTTACATTGAAACGTTGATTCCGTTTCAGATCGGTATTCCCGGAATTAAGATAGGTCTTGCCAATTTTGCGGTAGTGCTTTGCCTTTATCTTTTCGGCTATAAGGAAGCGGTGTTGCTAACATGTGTCAAAGCACTTGTCAGTGGCTTTCTGTTTGGAAATTTATCTGTGATTATTTATTCCCTGGTGGGTGCACTTCTCAGTGTATTTATTATGATTTTGATGAAAAGGAGCGGGGGATTTCATATTCCTGTTGTGAGTGCCGGCGGAGGTATTATGCATAATATGGGACAGCTTTTGGTTGCTGCATTTACAGTAAAAACTTATAGTGTTCTTTACTATGCACCGGTCTTGATAATTGCAGGGCTGATTACCGGATTGCTGATTGGGATGGCGACCTCACTTGTCCTGCCCTATGTTAAAAAAGTAATATTGAAAGGAGTTCCTCTGGAATGATAGCTTTTGTGAAAGGAAGAATTGATGATATCTCAGAAGAAAATGTAGTGCTTGATGTGGGTGGCATTGGGTATAATATTAAAATTTCTACCGGAACTGCCGCAAGCCTACCGGGGATTGGAGAAGAGATAAAGCTGTATACCTATACCTGCGTGCGCGAGGATATGTTCAGTCTCTTCGGCTTTTTGACACGGGATGAACTTGAAATCTTTAAAAAACTGATTACGGTAAACGGAATTGGTCCTAAAGGTGGACTTGCTATTCTTTCTGCTATGAGTGCTGATGATTTAAGATTTGCAATTATTTCCGGTGATGCTGCAAGCATTTCTAAAGCGCCCGGAATCGGAAAAAAGACTGCAGAACGAGTGATTTTGGATTTGAAGGACAAGATTTCAATAGAGGATACTTTGGTTCAGAAAGAGATTCATCAGTATTCAGACAGCAATGGAAGAGGGGATCAGCACGCGAAGAACGAGGCTGTAGAAGCCCTGACAGCATTAGGATATTCCGCGACGGATGCTCTTCATGCGGTAAAAGCAGTTCAAATTGAGGATGATATGGATGTGGAGACAGTCTTAAAGCTTGCACTTAAAAATATGTTTTGAATGTTTAGGAGAGAGCGGGAACAGGGAATATGACGAAAAGAATGATAGAAACTGATTTGCAGGAAGAAGATATTCGGATTGAAGGATCTCTTCGACCCCAAAAGTTAAAAGATTACATTGGCCAGTCAAAAATAAAGGATAGCCTGAAAATCTATATTGAAGCTGCTAAACAAAGAGAAGATGCGTTGGATCATGTCCTTTTTTATGGACCTCCCGGACTTGGAAAAACTACTCTTGCGGGGATAATCGCAAATGAGATGGGAGTCAATATGAAGGTGACCAGTGGACCGGCAATTGAAAAACCGGGAGAAATGGCAGCTATTTTAAATAATCTTCAGGAAGGAGATCTGCTGTTTGTAGATGAGATACACCGGTTAAACCGTCAGGTGGAAGAAGTACTTTATCCGGCGATGGAGGATTTTGCAATAGATATTATGATCGGGAAAGGCCCTACAGCTCGCTCTATCAGACTGGATCTTCCCAAATTTACGCTGGTAGGTGCCACGACCAGGGCCGGGCTTCTAACAGCACCGCTCCGTGACCGCTTTGGAATCATTCATAGACTGGAATTTTATTCAGTTGAGGAGCTGCAGATGATCATCATGCATTCAGCAAGGATTCTGGACGTTCTGATTGAGCCGGCAGGAGCTCTGGAGATGGCAAAGAGAAGCAGGGGGACTCCAAGACTTGCAAATCGTATTTTAAAAAGAGTCCGTGACTATGCACAGGTGAAGCATGACGGTGTGATTACAGAAAATGTTGCTGTAACAGCTTTAGATTTGATGGATGTTGACAGACTGGGGTTGGACCATATAGATAGAAATATGCTTAATACCATGATACAGAAGTTTGGCGGAGGACCGGTCGGATTGGATACACTTGCAGCAGCAATTGGTGAAGACCCGGGTACGATTGAAGATGTATATGAGCCATACCTGATTAAAAATGGTCTGATTAACAGAACACCGAGGGGGAGAGTGGCAACAGAATTGGCATATCATCATTTAGGACTTGAAATTCCGCAATAATCTGCTTATAATAAATATTGTATAAGCAATTAACGGAAGACAATATATTTTGTGTTAGTGAGGTGAACCTGATGTCAGTTAAAACGGATACTGAAGTAATTATCGGTGGCAAGGTGTTTACACTGAGCGGATATGAAAGTGAAGAATATTTGCAGAAGGTTGCCTCATATATAAATAATAAGACATCAGAGTATTCCAAGGTTGAATCATTTAAAAGACAACCTATGGATACGCAGAATGTATTACTTCAGCTTAATATTGCAGATGATTATTTTAAGGCCAAAAAGCAGATTGCACTATTAGAAGAAGAAATACAAGGTAAGGAAAAAGAACTGTATAATCTGAAGCATGAATTGATAGCGGCACAGATTAAGCTTGAAAATACAGAAAAGAGTGTGAAAGCACTTCAAAATGAAGTGAATGAAAGTGCCAAAAAGATTGTCAGATTGGAAACTGAATTGAAAAATTAACGAAAAGGCTGTCTTAAAAGGACAGCTTTTTGTAACTCGTGATCATGATGGGTAATGGAATGAAAAAAGTGGAATTGCTGGCACCGGCAGGAAATTTTGTTGCTCTGAAGGGCGCAATAAATGCGGGGGCTGATGCTGTTTATTTAGGCGGAGAAAAATACGGAGCCCGTGCGTATGCGGATAATTTTTCCCGGGAGGAAATTTGTGAGGGAATTCATCTCGCACATGAACTGGGAAGAAAAATTTATCTTACAGTCAATACCCTTATTAAGGAAAATGAACTAAATGGAATCTATTCCTTTTTAAAGCCTTATTATGAATGCGGACTTGACGGGGTAATTGTGCAGGATATAGGTGCACTCCGATTTATAAAAAGGCATTTCCCGTTTCTGGAACTCCATGCAAGTACCCAGATGACAATAACCGGTAGTTACGGCATCAATATTTTGAAAAATGAGGGCGTATCAAGGATTGTCCCGGCAAGGGAGCTTTCTCTCGGAGAAATAAAAGAGATTAAGCGTCGTACAGGAATAGAGATTGAGGCATTTATTCATGGGGCTATGTGCTATCGCTATTCCGGACAATGCCTTTTTAGCAGTATCCTGGGGGGAAGAAGCGGCAACAGAGGAAGATGTGCACAACCTTGCCGTCTTCCCTATCGAATCGGTAACGGCAGGGAGCAATACCCTCTCAGTATGAGGGATATGTGTACAATCAAACTGATTCCGCAGCTTATTGAAGCGGGAATTGATTCTTTTAAGATTGAAGGCAGAATGAAAAAGCCGGTTTATGCTGCTGGAGTTACTGCTATATATCGCAAATATATTGATCTTTATTATGAAGATCCTGAGCATTATCATGTGCAGGAAAAGGATATGGAGATGCTGAATGCACTTTATATCCGAAGTGAAATCGGAGATGGATACTATCATAGACATAATGGGAAAGAGATGATTTCCTTAGATTCTCCGGCGTATTCCCCAACAGATGAGAAGCTTATGCAGTTGATTGAACAGGAATATCTGGAGAAGAAACCTGCGGTAGATGCCAATGCGGAAATTACTCTTATTGCAGGAAAACCGGCAGAATTGAAACTGAATGCATCAGGCGTTGAAACAGTCTGCAAGGGTGCTGTTGTGCAGACGGCACGCAGACAGCCTCTTTCGGGAGATAAGGTGGTTGGGCAAATTCAAAAGAGCGGTAATTCCAATATAAGAATTAAAGATGTAAATGTGAATATGCAAGGCGATGTGTTTATGCCGATAGGGGATTTAAATGAATTGCGAAGAAATGCGGTTTTCTCAATAGAAAGAGAACTGATTCGGGAAAATGGTCTCCTATATGAAGAAAGGAAAAAGCTTTTAAAGGCAGCACTGCCTGAACGGAAAGTAGAGAATATCATGGATTCCAAATCAGAAAACCATATTGCCGGGGATAGTAAAGCTTTGAAGCTTATGCCTCATCGTGGAATCCAGCTGCATATTTTTGTCAGTACATTAGAACAGCTTCAGGCGGCTCTTTCATTTGATGCAGAAAGAATTTATCTTGACTACGGGCTTATCATACGTGAAGGAGTGAAAGAACTTCAAAGACTTGCAAAAGGCAGAAATAAGGAAAAGAACGGAACTGCTTTGTTCTATGCGGCAACTCCGTATATTGTTAGAAATGACGGATACGGTTATCTGGAAGAAATTCAAAATGCATTGGATATAGGATTCCTTTCCGGCGTGCTGATACGAAATATGGAGAGTTATGGCTTTTTCAGTGAACGTACAGACAAAGACAAGCTTGTGTTGGATACAGGGATGTATCTTTGGAATCATGAAAGCATAAGCTTCTTCGAACAGAAGGTGGCGGAATTTTATCTTCCTGTTGAGTGTAATTTCCGTGAAATCAGGGAATTACTGGATGCCTGCAACGGAATTGATCTGAGCTGTTCTTTAGTGTCCTATGGAAGACTGCCGATGATGATATCGGCAAATTGTCTGAGAAAGACGGAAGGCATCTGCAAAAAGGAATCGGGGATTACGATCTTGAAAGATCGATATGGGAAATCATTTCCGGTACTAAATGACTGCCTGAGTTGCTATAATGTTGTCTATAACAGTGTACCACTGTCTCTGCATAAGCAGGTTCGGGATAAGAATAGGCAGTTATCCTGCTGTAGACTTGATTTTACAACGGAAAACGGGAAAGAAACAGAAGAAGTAATACGTTTTTTTATGAGAAACTCTGATTGCAATGAGGAACCTCCTTATCAGGAATATACAACCGGACATTATAAAAGAGGAGTAGAATAGATGGAACTGTATGTCAGCGAATTTTCCAAGTATGTCATAGCCCTGCTGATCACCTTATATACTTATGAATGCTTTGCTGTATTTCGATATGAAGAAGAGGATCGAAGAGGGGGAATTTATACAAGACAGAATATCCTGATGTTTGCATTTCATTTTAGTAGCTTTCTGGTTATCTGTTTTGAAACCGGAGACATTACCTACCTGTTCTTTTATGCGTTCCAGCAGATCGTTCTATATGCGGCTATCATGTTGTTTCGTATGTTGTATCCCAAAACGAATCGTCTCGTGATCAATAACATGTGTATGCTTCTCAGCATAGGATTTGTAATTCTGACAAGATTAGACTTTAACAAAGCAGTAAAGCAGTTTGTTATTGTCACCGGATCCCTTGCGGTAGCGCTTATGATTCCTTTTTTTGTCCATAAGTTTAAATTTTTGAAAAAGCTGAAGTGGATATATGCCATTGTAGGGATTGCTGCCTTATCAGTTGTCATGATCCTTGGACAGACAACCTATGGAAGCAAGCTTTCTTTCAAGATTGCAGGAGTTACCTTTCAGCCATCGGAGTTTGTAAAAATACTTTTTGTTTTCTTTGTGGCAAGTGCCCTTTATCAGTCTTCCGGCTTTTTTGAAGTGTTTACAACTGCGGTAGTGGCTGCAGCCCATGTTGTTGTATTGGTTATTTCCAAGGATCTTGGAAGTGCTTTGATTTTTTTCATAGTCTATGTTTTGATGGTATTTGTGGCAACCAGAAATTTTCTCTATGTGCTTGCAGGGGCTGTAGGGGGAAGTGGTGCAGCCTATGTTGCATTTAAGGTGTTTCGCCATGTACAGGTCAGGGTTCAGGCATGGAAGGATCCCTGGAGCGTTATTGATTCAGCCGGTTATCAGATTACACAGTCCCTGTTTGCAATATCGAGTGGGGGCTGGTTTGGTCTGGGCTTATATAAGGGAACACCGGAATCCATTCCTTTCGTAGAAGCAGATTTTATTTTTTCCGCAATCGCAGAAGAACTGGGTATAATTTTTGCAATATGTCTGATATTGATTTGCGTCAGCTGCTTTATTATGTGCATGAATATTGCAGTTCGACTGAATGATAAATTTTATCAGCTGACAGCCTTCGGACTGGGCGTCACCTATATTTTTCAGGTGTTTCTCACGATAGGAGGGGGAACAAAATTCATCCCGCTTACAGGTGTTACTCTGCCGTTGATCAGCTATGGCGGAAGCTCTGTTCTAACTACTTTGATTATGTTTTCCATTGTTGAAGGACTTTACATCATTAAGCAGGATGAAGGAGAACAGGAAAAGAAGAGTCAAATGAAAAAGCAGAAGAGGAAAAAGAAAAAACGGGTTGTGGCAGTGGAAGATGAAGATGAAGAGGACGACCTGGAGGAATATCTTATTCCACAGGAGGAACTGGCAGGAAGGATAAATTGTAAGGCGGGTAATCAATTTGAAGATGACGAGGAATAAAAAGACAGCAAAAAGACCCAAAAAAAAGAATCGTGAGATTATGCTTGTTACCTGGGCGTTTACGATACTTTTTCTGGGAATGGCAGGCTACATCACGCATTACGCAATGACGCATCAGCAGGAACTGATCAATAATAGCTACAATGGAAGGCAGCAGATACTTCTAGCGCAAAACCGGCGGGGAAAGATTTATTCTGCTGACGGTGAAGTGCTCGCACAGACGGTAGAGGATGCAGAGGGGAACGAAAAGAGGGAATATCCTTATCAAAATCTGTTTTCCCATGTGGTAGGCTATGCGAGTAACGGGAGAATGGGAGTGGAAGCTCAGGCAAATTATTATCTGATCAATTCTAATGCACCATTGTCTCAAAAGGCATCTCTGGATATTAGCGGAGAAAAATATCCGGGTGATGATGTATATACAACACTTGACGTGGAACTACAACAGGTGGCATCTACAGCCTTGGGCGTATATCAGGGAGCTGTCATTGTAACTGAGCCAAGCACCGGCAAGATTCTGGCTATGGTTTCAAAACCGGATTTTAATCCGGAAGAAATTGAGGCAATGTGGGATGAACTGATCGCTGATTCTGAGAGCAGTGTTTTGCTGAATCGTGTTACGCAGGGACTCTACCCTCCCGGCTCCACCTTTAAAATTGTCACTGCATTAGAATACATTAAAGAAAACCCGGATACTTATCAGAATTACAGATATACTTGTAATGGGGCAATTACCAGAGGAGAGGATCGGATTCAGTGCTATCATGGCAGCGTACATGGGGAAGTTGGATTTACCAAATCCTTTGCAAAATCCTGCAATACATCCTTTGCCAATATCGGACTTTCTTTGGATCGAAAGTCATTTGGAAATACATTGAATTCTCTGCTTTTCAATCAGAAGTTACCGGTTACGTTCCAGTCCGGTATCAGTAAGGCAGAGGTTTCTGAGGAAACATCAGAATCAGATATGATGCAGATATCAATTGGACAGGGAACTGTCTCGATAACGCCGCTTCTTCTTAATATGATAACCTGTTCTATTGCGAATAATGGAACCCTGATGAAGCCTTATGTGACAGAGTGTGTTAAGAACAGTGCAGGAAATACGATTAAGACATTTTCACCATCTGCTTACGGAAAGCTGATGAGTGAGCAGGAGGCAGCAATTTTACAGGAACTTATGACTGATGTAGTGGAAGAGGGAACTGCATCGCGGTTAAAAGGGTTATCCTATACGGCCGCAGGGAAAACCGGATCGGCGGAATACGGAACGGTAAAAGGGGACAGCCATGCGTGGTTTACAGGTTTTGCACCTGCTGAAGAACCGCAGATCTGTGTGACCATCATTATTGAAGGGGCAGGAGCAGGCGGGGATTATGCAGTACCGATTGCTAAAAGAATTTTTGATGCGTATTTTGAGAAAAATGTGTCCGGGTAATTGCATGAAAAACCCCGGAGGTATCTGTGCGCTTCTTGTAAATAGATGCCTCCGGGGGTGAGTTTTATCAAGGAATGTAATATTAATACATATTTCTGATCGAGATCTCCCTGCGCGCTGCCAGGTCAATAAAAGAGCCGTCATCCACAACACGGACAAGAGGCCTTCCAAGATGCCAGGGATTGACCATGATAACAGCGGCAACCTGATCATTGCTCAGCATTACATTCATGCCAATCATATGATTTGCAATCTGATAAAGGAAAGGCTTGAGCAAATCAGTATCATATTTAAATGCGTCCTTTTCAAAGATATCAATTACCTCGAAAGGATTTTTTGATTGACGATAGGTTCTGGGGGAGGTCATTGCCTCATAAGCATCAACGATAGATATGTATCTTGCATAAATGTCAATCTGCATATCGTGAAGCTTAGAAGGATAGCCGGAACCGTCAAAACGTTCATGATGCATAAGAGCAGCATTCAGAATATGTGAATTGATTGGCATATCTCTCAGAAGCTGGAAACCGAGGAAGGTATGCGTTTTCATCTTTTCAAATTCAAGCTGACTGAGTTTACCAGGTTTCCAGATTAATTCATTTGGAAGTTTCAGCTTACCAATATCATAAAAGAGGCCACACTGAACAAGAAGAAGTGTTTCTTCTTTTTTTAGGGAGAACCATGACGCAAATAAACCGGCAAGAAGACCGGAATTCAGGCAGTGGGCGTAGGTTAAGTCGTCCTCCGTCGGAAGCATGTTGTAAAGATAATCAAGAAGATAAGCAGGCTTTTCCAGTGTAGAGGAAATATCCTCATAGATTTGCATTAATTCGTCCATTTGGAAAGGGATGCCTTCAAACACAAATTTTTGCATGATTTCTTTATATCTGGGCATAGCATTATTATATGCTTCCTGAAAAGAGAGAAAGCCCTTGCTTAACCGAATTTTTTCAAATTGCGTAGTGGCATAATCGATTTCTTCCATGATTGTGACACAAACGATGGAATGCCGTGCTAATTTGTTAATTACATTGGCATCTACAATTGTTCCGGCAGGAATAATGACTTCATCTTTGTAATTTTTAACATCGACACCAATTTCCATGCCAGGTTTCAATGCCATTCTTGCAATATCTTTCATGGTGTTCGCTCCATTGTCTGACATTTAAGTATATATTTTCATAATACTTATACAATTTTAAGTATAAGATATTCTTCTGATTTGTCAATATTTTACTTTGGTAAAATAATAATTTATGGTATGATTATTCAATAAGCAGATTACCTGCAGGATAGGTGTTGAAGGAATGAAATTTTATAGATATTTGTATATTGGAGACACAATTAAGAATCCAAGTAAAATAAAGTGGAAACTGAAGCACCATGCGGGGGTTCAGGCTTATGTCATAAGCATAGCCGCAGGTGATGACCAACTGGAAATATTTCACAGTGCCTACTTAAAGCAGAAATATTTTAGAAAACATTCCCCCATTGTAGTTGGGATTGCATCAAATTATGATGAGGCAGTACAGATTGTTATGAAGATTACACAGGAATGCCTGGAAAGAACGGGAAACTGCAATTTAAAGGAATATTTAAAGGAAAAAGTCAGAATGAAAAGTATTAGCGATGGAGTAAATGTATGATTTCCGTTTTATTATCCATATTAAAAATATTGGGAATTGTTTTGCTGGTTCTGCTTGGAATCCTGCTGGTATTCCTTTTGCTGATACTTTTTGTGCCGGTGCGATACAAGGTGTCGGCAGAGCGGGATAGCGGGGATGAGCAGACACTGCAAGCACAGGTTAAGATCACCTGGCTTTTTCATATTCTGAATATGTTATATTCTTATCCGGATGCGGCTTACTTGAGAGTCAGGGTATTTATTTTCACAGTGTTTCGTTCTGATCAGGAAAAAAAGTCTCCTGATAAAAAGAAAGTAGATACAGCTTCCAAGGCTTCAGAGGAAAATAAAGAAGATCACAAAGATAAGACGGAAGAAAAGGAAGCTGTGAGGGAAGATGGTAAGGGAACAGAAGAAGACAGAAAAAGCAAGGAAATATTAAAGGGCAATACAGAATCAGGTAAAGAGACGCCTTTTAAAGAGCCGACTAAGGAAGAACCAAATAGGAGAAGCTTCTTTGAAAAGCTTTTTTCCATGCTCAAAAATATTAAGTACACAATCATTAAAATATATGATAAGATAAAACATATTCTAAAAAATATCGAGTATTATCTGAAGGTGATCAGAAGCGAGACCTTTCAAAGGGCTTTTGGCGTATGTAGTGAGCAGACAATAGCGTTGCTTAACGGTATCAAACCGAAAAAACTGAGGGGAAATCTGGTGATCGGTACTGGTGATCCGGCTAGCACAGGACAGATTTTGGCGGTTTATGGTATGCTGTATCCTGTAATTGGGGATCATATTAATATTACGCCGGATTTTGAAAGACAGATTGTGGAGGGGAATCTTTTAATAAAGGGGCGGATTACCGCATGGAAACTGTTGAAGACCGCATGGAAGGTATATTTTAATAGAGACATACGTCGAGTTATCAAATTGTTAAAAAGGGAGGAAGCGTAATGGCAGAAAATAATTTTACAGGGGTGATTGAATCCTTAATGAAAGGAATGAATACTGTCTTATCTACGAAGACGGTGGTAGGGGAGGCAACAAAAATTGGAGATACGATCATTCTTCCCCTTGTGGATGTTACCTTTGGAGTAGGAGCCGGCGCTAATGTCGGAGATAAAAAGAATGGTGGAGCAGGCGGATTCTCAGGGAAATTGACACCTAGCGCTGTCCTGGTAATCAAAAACGGAAGTACTAAGCTCGTAAATATTAAGAATCAGGATACAGTTACCAAAGTGCTTGATATGATACCTGATATTGTTGATAAATTTACTGCGCCTAAGGAAGAGATGATCGATGACGATGATGCAGTTGATATTGCTTTTCCTGAAGAGACGGATGACAAGCAATAATTTGAAATATTTTGCATAATATATAGTAAAATGCACAGGTGAGTTGGTATGCATGAAAAAACTGATAGGATTTATCGCTTTCTGGATCGCAGTCGGAATGTTGCTCATGCTTTTCCTGGCGCACCATTATTTGATAGGTTTGATTATTATTGCGCTTTTGCTGCTGATTGGGTATAATTTCTACTACTGTGACTGAGAGAAAGAAAGATGTGGCTACGATTATGGGAAAAGCAGAAAAGGCCATCAAGGAGCAGGACTTTGAAAAAGTACTTGTGGATGGCAGCAAGGAAGAACTTGGTGAATTAAAAGCGTGGTTGTTCAAGGAAAATATTCGATTGGAGCTCGAGAGAAGTGAATTGAATCGGATGAAGGACAAGCTGCTGAAAGAGAGACAACAATTTCAAACAGAAATGACGGAAGTGAATCATCGGCTTGTTATTGAGAGAAAACGCCTGAAGCAGGATGAAGCTTTCTTTGATAAAAAGATGGAGATCCTGAAAAATGGATTTTCACAGCTGGAAGCGGACCGAAAAAAAATGGAAAGAGAGAGACTGCAGTTTGAGGCGGAGAGAAGTGCCCATTCATCAGCAATTAGACAGGATAAGAACACTGCACTGGCAGAAATGTTGTTCCAGGGTGTGAATAGCCAGCTCGCATTGAAAAAGCGATATAAGGATCTGATTAAAATGTTTCATCCGGATAATATTGCAGGAGATCATGAGATGGTGCTTGTGATTAACCGGATTTATGAGGAATTAAAGCGGGATTATGAAATGGGAAAACGAGCATGAAGGATGAGCTTGAAGCATTTTCCGGTCATTTGAGAAAAATGAAATTTTTGCTTGCATTCTGAATTGTTTTCTGATATTATACAACTGTTGTGTGTTTATAATCGAATTGTTAGGAGGTGCAACGATGGCTAAGTGTGATATTTGTGGTAAAGGCGTTCATTTCGGGAACAATGTAAGCCATTCTCATAGAAGATCTAACAGAATTTGGAATTCCAACATCAAAAGTGTTAAGTGTAAAGTAAACGGAGCTTCCAAAAGAATGCATGTTTGTACAAACTGCTTAAAGTCCGGAAAAGTTGAAAGAGCTTAAGCTATTTTTAAAAAAAAGCTGACCAGTAAGGTCAGTTTTTTTATGCAAAGAAAAATATAGTTTCTTTTTTTCCTTTTTACGGTTATAATAAGCTATATATGTTCAAAATATAAGGAGGCGCCTATGAAAAATTCTTCTATGAAGGAAACTTCTATGAATACTCATATGGGGAATATTACAATTGATAACGAAGTCATTGCCCAGTATGCCGGCAGTATTGCCATGGAATGCTTTGGTGTTGTGGGAATGGCGGGAATCAATGTGAAAGACGGTCTTGTTAAGCTTCTTAAAATGGACAGCATGACAAGGGGAATCAATGTATCCATTCAAAATAATAAACTGACGTTGAATTTTCACATAATTCTTGCTTATGGTGTAAGCATACTAGCGGTTTCTGATAATCTGATCAGCAACGTAAAATACAAAGTTGAGGAATTCACAGGAATTGAAGTTGAAAAAGTAAACATCTTTGTCGAAGGTGTTAGAGTGATTGATTAAGGAGGATTTGCTGTGATTAATACAATCGACGCTAAGATGCTTGCAAAGATGTTCTTAGCAGGAGCCCAAAATCTGGAATCCAAGAAGGAATGGATCAATGATCTGAATGTTTTCCCCGTGCCGGACGGTGATACGGGAACCAATATGACGCTTACAATTATGTCAGCCGCCAAAGAGGTTGCTGTAATGGAAGAACCGGATATGGTATCTCTTTGTAAAGCAATTTCTTCCGGGTCTTTACGAGGTGCCAGAGGAAACTCTGGTGTGATTTTGTCGCAGCTGTTTCGTGGTTTCACCAAGGTGATTAAAGAAAAGACGGAATTGGATGTAGCTATATTGGCTGACGCCTATGAAAAAGCAGTTGAAACGGCATATAAAGCGGTTATGAAGCCCAAAGAAGGAACGATTCTGACGGTTGCAAAGGGTGCGGCAACAAGAGCCAGAGAGCTGGCAGATGAAGGCTGTACGGATCTAAATCTCTTTTTGGATGAAGTGATTAAATATGCAGATGAAATTCTTCTGCAGACCCCTGAAATGCTGCCTGTTTTAAAACAGGCAGGTGTTGTGGATTCCGGTGGACAGGGTCTGATGCAGGTGCTGAAGGGAGCATATGAGGCATTCCTTGGCAAGGAGATTGATTTTAGTGTTGAAGCGGCTCCGCAGCAGGCAGCCTCTATACCGAATTCGAAGATGCAAGAGGAAGCGGATATTAAATATGGTTATTGTACGGAATTCATCATTATGCTCAGTAGGAATTTCAATATCAAGAATGAGATGGATTTCAAGGAATACCTGGAATCTATCGGAGATTCTATTGTAGTTGTGGCAGATGATGACGTGGTTAAGGTGCATGTACATACCAATGACCCGGGACTTGCTATTCAAAAGGCATTGAAGTATGGTGCGCTTTCCAATATGAAGATTGACAATATGCGTCTGGAGCATCAGGAAAAATTGTTCCATGATGGCGTAAAAGCACAGGAGGCCTTACAGGAAGAGAAGGAAGAGCAAATGCCTCATAAGGAGGTTGGCTTTATTGCTGTATCTGTAGGTGACGGAATCAATGAGATCTTCAAAGGACTGGGTGTTGATTATATCATTGAAGGTGGGCAGACTATGAATCCCAGCACAGAGGATATGTTGAATGCAATTGAAAAGGTCAATGCCGACACCATTTTTATCCTTCCAAACAATAAAAATATCATTTTGGCTGCAAATCAGGCACAGATGATGGTTGAAGATAAGAGGATTATTGTTATTCCCACCAAAACAGTACCGCAGGGGATTACCGCAATTATCAATTATGTTCCGGATATGTCACCGGAAGATAATGAAGAAAACATGAAAGCAGAAATTGGAAATGTTAAGACCGGTCAGGTGACTTATGCGGTTCGTGATACCGTGATTGATGATAAGGAGATCAAACAGGGAGACTATATGGGAATCGGTGATGCCGGTATTCTTTCTGTAGGTGGCGAGGTTCCGGATGTTACCTTTAGTATGGTTCGGGAAATGATGAATGAAGATCTTGAACTTATCAGTATTTACTACGGACAGGACATTGCTGAGGATGCAGCGCAGGAGCTTAAGGAGCGCGTGGAAGAAGCTTTCCCTGGATGCGATGTAGAACTGCAGTATGGTGGACAGCCGATTTATTATTACATTATTTCAGCAGAGTAAACAATATCAAAATGGAACTTTTCGCAAAAAGAATTGCTTCTTTTTGCACGAATAAAAAGGGCGGGGCATCCGTCCTTTTTGCATAATTAGAAACGTAGAAAAGAATTCTACATAAAGTGGTTATGAGGAATGCCAGATGAAATGTTCAGATGACATTATATGTTTAAAGGGAATCGGGGAAAAGACAGCACAGCTCTTTTATCGGATCGGTATCCATACAGTAAAGGATTTACTGGAGTTTTATCCCAGGGATTATCAGACATTTGAACCGCCCATCAGCATGAAAGATGCGAAGGATGGCGAGATTGTAACACTTAATCTTACGCTCCCGAATTCATTTAGGTGGAAAAAGGTAAAAAATCTTTCGATTGGTACCGGCGAAGGCAGCGATGGGGAAAATCTTGTTTCCATCATATATTTCAATACGCCTTATCTGAAGAAACAGCTGGTGGCGGGCAACTCCTATTTATTTCGGGGAAGGATCAAGTGTCAGAACGGTAAATACCATATGGATCAGCCAAAACTATTTACCTGGGACGAGTACCGTGAAAAAATGGGAGTACTTCAGCCCTGTTATTCACTTACGGCCGGATTGACTAACAGAACCGTAATAAAAGCTGTGGAGCAGGCATTTAATGGCTATGAGGAGAAGGATTATCTGCCTGAATACATTAGAGATACCTATCAGCTGCTTCCGCTATATCAGGCCAAATGGAAGATTCATTTTCCAAGGGACTGGGAGGAAATGATGAAAGCCAGAAAGCGACTGGTATTTGATGAGTTTTTTTTGTTTTTGATTGGCATAAGGCATAAAAAGGAGCAGAATGAGGAACTGGATACCGATTATCCCATGCTTGAGACAGCTGAACCGGAAAGACTCATTGAAAAACTTCCATACAGACTTACCCGTGCACAGACCAGGGTCTGGAAGGAAATCAAGGCGGATCTTACAAGCGGAAAATGCATGAACAGACTTGTGCAGGGGGATGTAGGATCCGGAAAAACAATTTTAGCTTTTCTTTCTCTTTTGCTAACGGTAACGAACGGCTATCAAGGTGCGCTGATGGCGCCTACAGAAATTTTGGCATCGCAGCATTATGATCAGTTAGTTGAAATGACGAAAAAATATCATTTGCCGTTTCAGCCGGTACTGCTTACTGGATCGCTTGGAGCGACTGCAAGGCGGGAAATCTATCATCGTATCGAGTCAGGAGAAGCCAATGTGATCATTGGAACTCATGCATTGATACAGGAAAAGGTTACTTATCAAAAGCTTGGAATGGTCATCACGGATGAACAGCATCGTTTTGGAGTCCGGCAAAGAGAAGCCCTAAACGGAAAAGGCGGACGCACCCATGTCCTTGTAATGAGCGCTACCCCGATTCCCCGTACGCTGGCAATTATTTTATATGGTGATCTGCATCTTTCTGTGGTAGATGAACTTCCGGCAGACAGAATTCCCATCAAAAATTGCGTTGTGGGGACCTCTTATCGAAAAAAGGCTTATGAATTTATCACACAGCAGGTTGATATGGGAAGACAGGTCTATATCATCTGTCCCATGGTAGAAGCCGGGGAAGAAGGGACGGAAGGTCTCGAAAATGTAGTGGAATACGGAGAGAAGTTAAAGGGAATATTACCTTCGAAAATTCATGTGGAGATTCTTCACGGGAAGATGAAGCCTGCGGAGAAAAAAAGAATTATGGAAGCTTTTGCGGCGGGAGATATTCATGTACTTGTATCGACAACGGTAATCGAAGTGGGAATCAATGTTCCCAATGCGACTGTCATGATGGTAGAGAATGCAGAGAGATTTGGTCTGGCACAGCTTCATCAGCTTCGCGGAAGAATTGGAAGGGGAAAGGAACAATCCTACTGCATCTTCATAAACGGTTCCGAAAAGGAAAAATCCATGGAGCGGCTCAAAATTTTAAATCAGTCCAATGATGGATTTTATATTGCAGAAAAAGATTTGAGCCTTCGCGGTCCAGGTGATCTTTTCGGTATTCGGCAAAGCGGTATTCTGGAATTCAGAATTGCAGATATTTATCAGGATGCCGAAATTTTAAAGAAGGTCAGTATTGCAGTGGATGAATTGCTTTTGAAAGATAAGGATTTAAGGAAGGAAGAGCATGCACTATTAAAACAATATCTGATTGAAAATACGGGGAATTTTGTTGACTTTAGAACAATCTGAAAGTAAACTGAAAAATGGTGAAAGGTATGGTGAATGAATTGAAAAAGAAAATTGCAATCGCAACAGATTCAAATAGTGGAATTACGCAGGCACAGGCAAAGAAATTGGGAATTTTTGTGTTGCCGATGCCGTTTATGATTAACGAAGAGACTTTTTATGAGGATATTACGCTTGACCAGGAAGGGTTTTATGAAAAGCTGGAAAGTGGAGCTGATGTTGTAACCAGTCAGCCTTCGCCGGAATCTGTACTTAACCTGTGGAAAGAAATCCTGGAGAATTATGATGAGATCGTGCATATTCCAATGAGCAGTGGACTTTCAGGTTCCTGTCAGAGTGCAATGATGCTTGCAGAAGACTTTGACGGAAAGGTACAGGTGGTCAATAATCAAAGAATTTCTGTAACACAGAGACAATCCGCACTGGATGCCCTTATGCTGGCAGAAAGAGGACTTGATGCGGTTGAGATCAAGGATGCATTGGAAGCGGACAAGTTTAATTCCAGTATTTATATTATGCTGGACACCCTTTATTATCTGAAAAAGGGAGGCAGAATTACGCCCGCCGCGGCGGCAATCGGAACATTGCTTAAGCTGAAGCCGGTTTTGCAGATCCAGGGAGAAAAGTTGGATGCCTTTGCAAAGGCAAGAACCAGTGGACAGGGAAAATCCATTATGCTGAATGCAATCCGTAACGATATGGAAACAAGATTCGGGGGTGCAAGTGCTGACAATATCTGGTTAGAGGTAGCTTATACCAAAGATTATGAAGCAGCAAAACAGTTTGTACAGGAAATACAGCAGGAGTTTCCAGGTTTCGATATTGTCTGTAACCCGCTTTCCCTGAGTGTCGCATGCCATATTGGCCCCGGTTCTCTTGCGATTGCGTGCTGTAAAAAGATGAGATAAGATAGAAAAAGAATTTGTGAGAAAGAGGTTGTACGAATGGCGAAAGCAGCAGTTTATGATGCTTCCAGCATCACTGTACTGGAAGGGCTTGAGGCAGTAAGAAGAAGACCGGGAATGTATATCGGCAGTGTTTCTACCAAGGGGTTAAATCATCTGGTTTACGAGATAGTAGATAATGCAGTAGATGAACATCTTGCGGGGTATTGCGATAAGATCTGGGTAACACTGGAGGCTGATGGTTCCGCAACGGTGGAAGATAACGGACGTGGTATTCCTGTGGGGATGCATGAAAAGGGCATCAGCGCAGAGAGACTGGTCTTTACGACGCTCCATGCCGGCGGCAAGTTTGATGATTCCGCATACAAGACAAGCGGTGGACTTCACGGCGTTGGCTCTTCTGTTGTAAATGCGCTTTCTACACATCTGACGGTAAGAGTAAAGAACGGCGGAAATGTTTATGAAGATAAATATGAAAGAGGAAATCCCACAGTCAAGCTGGTGAATGGACTCCTTCCGGTGGTGGGAAAAGCAAAGGGGAGCGGTACTACCATCAATTTCCTACCGGATGATACCATTTTTGACAGAACCCGTTTTAAAGAAGATGAAATAAAAAGTCGTATGCATGAGACGGCGTATTTGAATCCGGAGCTTACCATTATCTTTGAGGACAGGAGAAAGGAGGAACCGGAGCATATTGAATATCATGAGCCCGATGGATTGATTGGCTTTATCAAGGATATGAACAAGTCTACGGAGAACGTCAGCGATGTGATCTACTTCAAAGGAGAAGTGGAAGGAATTTCCGTGGAGGGGGCTTTTCAATATATTAATGAATTTCACGAGAACGTTCTGGGCTTCTGTAATAATATTTATAATGCGGAGGGCGGAACTCATTTAACCGGATTTAAGACAGCATTTACTAATATTATCAATACTTATGCAAGAGAGTTGAATATCCTGAAGGAAAAGGATGCCAATTTCACCGGCGCGGACGTGAGAAATGGGATGACAGCAGTTATTTCCATTAAGCATCCGGATCCCAGATTTGAGGGGCAGACCAAGACTAAGCTGGACAATCAGGATGCAGCCAAGGCGGTAGCAAAAATCACCTCAGATGAGCTGGTGCGTTACTTTGACAGAAATCTGGAAACCTTAAAAAATGTGATTGGATGTGCGGAGAAGGCTGCTAAAATCCGTAAAACGGAAGAAAAAGCAAAAACCAACATGCTTACCAAGCAGAAGTTTTCCTTTGACTCTAACGGAAAACTTGCTAACTGTGAATCCAGGGATGCTTCGAAATGCGAAATCTTTATTGTAGAGGGAGATTCCGCAGGAGGAAGTGCCAAAATGGCAAGGAATCGCGCCTATCAGGCTATTCTTCCCATCAGAGGAAAAATTCTGAACGTGGAAAAGGCAAGCATAGATAAAGTGCTTGCAAATGCGGAAATTAAGACGATGATCAATGCCTTTGGCTGTGGTTTTTCGGAAGGCTACGGCAATGATTTTGATATTACAAAGCTGCGCTATGACAAAATTATCATTATGACAGATGCGGATGTGGATGGTTCCCATATTTCCAATCTTCTGTTAACCTTGTTTTACCGGTTTATGCCGGAGCTGATCTATGAAGGACATATTTATCTTGCAATGCCCCCTCTGTATAAGGCAATGCCAAGTAAAGGAGAAGAAGAGTATCTGTATGATGATAAAGCGTTGGAGCAATACAGGAAACGACATAAGGGAGCCTTTACTTTGCAGAGATACAAAGGTCTTGGTGAAATGGATGCAACACAGTTATGGGAGACGACACTGAACCCGGAAACCAGGATATTGAAGCAGGTCGAAATCGAGGATGCGCGTATGGCATCCGAGGTGACGGAGCTGCTGATGGGAACAGAGGTACCGCCCAGGAAGGCATTCATTTATGAGCATGCTACAGATGCGGAACTGGATATTTAGTGTGATTGGGAACGGAGCAGATTAAATGGAAGAAAAGATCATTAAAACGGAATATTCCGAGGTCATGCAGAAATCCTTTATAGATTATGCCATGAGCGTCATTATTGCCAGAGCACTTCCGGATGCACGGGATGGCTTGAAGCCGGTACAACGGAGAGTTCTCTATGATATGCACGAGCTTGGGATCAAGTATGACAAGCCTTATCGAAAGAGCGCCCGTATTGTCGGCGATACCATGGGTAAATATCACCCTCACGGGGACAGCTCTATTTATGATGCTTTGGTTGTTATGACCCAGGACTTTAAGAAGGGACTTCCCCTGATTGACGGTCATGGTAACTTTGGCAATATTGAGGGCGACGGGGCAGCCGCCATGCGTTATACGGAAGCAAGGCTTGAAAAGATTACACAGGAATCTTTTTTGGCTGACCTTGATAAGGATGTTGTGGATTTTATCCCCAATTTTGATGAAACCGAAAAAGAGCCAAGTGTGCTTCCAGCTAAATTTCCCAATCTTCTGGTAAACGGTTCAGAGGGAATTGCAGTAGGTATGGCAACCAGCATTCCGCCTCATAATCTGGGAGAGGTGATCGATGCTGTTAAGGCATATATGTTGGATGAATCCATTACGGTTGAAGGTCTGATGAAATACATAAAAGGGCCTGATTTTCCTACAGGTGGTATTGTGATCAACAAGGACGAACTGCTTGAAATTTATGAAACCGGTGTGGGAAAGATCAAAGTACGCGGAAAGGTGGACATAGAGAAGGGAAAAGGAGGAAAGACCAATGTTGTGATTTCCGAAATTCCCTATCCGATGATCGGACTCAATATTTCCAAGTTTCTGACAGATGTGGCCGCTCTTTCAGAGACTAAGAAAACGCAGGACATTGTAGATATATCCAACCAGTCCTCCAAGGAAGGCATCCGTATTGTAATTGAACTTCGCAGAGATGCAGACGTAGACAATTTTGTCAACATGCTGTACAAAAAGACCAGGCTTGAGGATACCTTTGGGGTTAATATGCTTGCCATTGCGGATGGTCGCCCTGAAATTATGAGCCTGAAGCAGATTATTCAGCATAATGTGGATTTCCAGTTCCAGGTGGCAACCAGAAAATATACCACATTGCTTGAGAAAGAACGGGAGAAGAAGGAAATTCAGGAAGGCCTTATCAAGGCTTGTAATGTGATCGATCTTGTTATAGAAATCCTTCGGGGATCCAAGGATCGAAATATGGCAAAGGCCTGTCTGGTTGAAGGAAAGGTAGACGGAATCAAATTCCGCTCAAAAGAATCCAAGATTATGGCGGCACAGCTGCGCTTTACAGAAAAGCAGGCAAATGCAATTTTGGAAATGCGTCTGTATAAGTTGATTGGTCTGGAGCTGGAAGCCCTTATCAATGAACATGAAGAAACCATGGCTAATATTTATCGCTATGAGGATATCCTTGATCGACGTGATTCTATGGCGCAGGTTATTATCAATGAACTGGAGCAGATTCGTCAGGAATTTGCAGTGCCTCGAAAGACAGTCGTTGAAAATGCCGCAGAAGCTGTCTATATTGAGAAAAAAGTGGAAGAGATGGAGGTTGTTTTCCTGATGGACCGCTTTGGCTATGCCAGAACAATCGACATGACTACCTATGAAAGGAATAAAGAAGCTGCGGATGC
>SAMEA3663269__coassemble_78_pt1 | contig 34505 bp, 27 predicted proteins | sample SAMEA3663269__metabat2_high_PE_026 | metagenome-assembled genome bin SAMEA3663269 (sample SAMEA3663269) | pig gut metagenome | biome: pig gut; feature: pig-associated habitat; material: faeces | place: China | collected 2013 | reverse complement strand
TTTGATATTTTGCTCTTAAGATAACAAAATCTTTTAATTCTATGGAAATGAAGGCTCTCTCATCACCAAACGGATGAATTTGCGGATAGTTCTTTCGCAATTGTTCCCACTTATCATCAGATAGTCCATCCATAACAGGATCTTCACAATTTGCCGCTTGAATATCCGGATATATCTCTTCTGCTGCCGGTTCTTCAAATGACTTCTCTCTCTTTTCGGGTGCCACGGCTCCCTTCCATTGCTCCATCGGTTTCTTCCAAAAACCTGCTACATAACCATTCTCCTGTAGCTGTATCAGAATTCCACAGAATTTTTCGTGCGCAATTTTCTTCTCCGAAAGTTCCATGCAATCCTCACTCATTTTAAAATATCGACTGATATTTGCAGCACCGGCTTGTACATATATTTCCCCTACGGTTATCCTTTCCGCCTCGATAAGAAAATATAGCGGATAGCTTCCATCCTTACAATCCTTTACATTCTTGATCTGCAAATCCATTCGACATTCATTGTTTTTAGCCGTAAATCTGACAAATCCGACATTTGTTTCCTTGATGTCATCCCGGAACAGAGACAGATATGTAATCTTCTTTTCATATAAAAACAACCTCATCCCTCCTAACAATCCTGTAATATTGTATTCAGAGATAAGGTTGCTCATTCCATCTTTAATTTGTTGAGTCCAGATACCTCATATAATTATATACCATCATCGCAATTTTAAAGGTCAATGCATCATCAAACGTACGTACATCCAGCCCCGTACTTTTCTCCAGTTTTTCTATTCGATATACAAGTGTATTTCTGTGTACAAACAATTGCCTGGAGGTTTCTGACACGTTTAGATTGTTCTCAAAGAATTTGTTTACAGTAGATACAATCTCCTCATCAAATTCTCCCGGATCATTCTCACCAAATATTTCATCTATAAAGATCTTGCAAAGGTTTGCCGGTAATTGATAAATCAGTCTTCCGATTCCAAGGCTGCTATAGGAAATAACTTTCTTTTCCACATAGAAAATCTTTCCCACATCTAATGCCATCATTGCTTCCTTATAAGATTTGGATACATCCTTCAGTTCCTGTACAACCGTTCCGTAAGCAACCCGCACATTCATCATTGCTTCCGTACTCATCATATCCACAATCGTCTGTGCCGTTTGCTTAATCTGCTTCTCACCGTCAGTTGGTTCCAATGATTTAATCAATATAACATTACTCTCATCGATTGCCGTTATAAAATCACCTGATTGTGAAGAAAACATTCCCTTCAGGAATTCCGCTGCTGTGTTATCCTTCTCTGCCTTTGTCTCAACAATATATACAACTCTCGGTCCCATCACTTCAATGTGAAGTTTTTTTGCTCGATTGTACATATCCACAAGAAGCAAATTATCCATCAGAAGTGTCTGAAAGAAATTATTCCGATCAAAGCGTTCCTTATATGCCGTAATCAGCTGCTGAATCTGACTGACTGCAATCTTCCCGATCAGATATACTTCATCGTTGCTTCCTCTTGCGACAAGAATATAAATAAGTTCTCCCTCATCCATAATTTTCAGCAGATGGTCAAACCCTATTACCTGGCTGTCTGCCGGCGAATCAGCAAAGCCTCTTATCATTTCACTGGAAATATCACAGCTGTCAAAGGTGGAAGCCACCTCTGAACCATCCAGTCCAAACACAGCCAGATTCACCTTTGAAATTGACCGTAATTCTTCAATACAATTTGTCAGAACCTGTGTAGATATCATCTGTTCACATCCTTTCACGATACAGGTTTATTATAACAAAATTTATTTGGATTTGTACATTTTTTTATTTCTCCACAGACAATTCCCATAACTTAATTTCCTGTGATAAAAAAAGGGATGCTTGCGCATCCCTTTCATAAAGATCAACTAGTTTGTAATAACCTGCTCTGTTTCCTTATCAAATACATGAATCTTCTCAACATCAAATGCAAACTTAACAGTATCGCCAGGTCTTGCTGTTGTACGAGAGTCAACTCTTGCAGTGAGCGGGAACTCAGCCAAATCGAAATACAGATAAACTTCTGCACCAAGTAATTCATAAACCTTAATGGTTGATTCAAATACGCACTTGGATGTTTCGATGAACATTTCTGAATCATATACATCTTCAGGACGGATACCAAATGTAACTGTCTTTCCATCGTATCCACCTTCGATCAACTTCTTGGATTTAGCAGGAGGAAGAGGAATGTTGCTTCCGGCAACCTTAAGGTTTGCTGTCTCACCGCTTACTTCCACTACTGCATCAAGGAAGTTCATCTGAGGAGATCCCATAAATCCTGCAACAAACAGATTAGCGGGCTTCTCATACAGATTCTGAGGAGTATCTACCTGCTGGATAACACCATCCTTCATAACTACGATTCTATCACCAAGGGTCATAGCCTCTGTCTGGTCATGTGTTACATAGATGATGGTGGTACCTAATCTCTGATGCAGCTTAGCGATCTCAATACGCATCTGCACACGAAGCTTTGCATCCAGGTTGGAAAGAGGTTCGTCCATAAGGAATACCTTAGGATTACGAACAATTGCACGACCCATAGCAACACGCTGTCTCTGACCACCGGACAAAGCCTTGGGTTTACGATCAAGAAGCGGTGTCAAGTCAAGGATCTTAGCTGCTTCCTTAACCATCTTATCAATTTCATCCTTCGGAACTTTTCTTAACTTAAGACCGAAAGCCATGTTGTCATACACAGACATATGAGGATACAGAGCGTAGTTCTGGAATACCATCGCGATATCTCTGTCCTTAGGTTCAACATCATTAACCACTCTGTCACCAATCTTTAATTCACCGGAAGAAATATCTTCCAGACCAGCGATCATACGAAGAGTAGTAGATTTACCACATCCTGAAGGTCCTACGAAGATGATGAATTCCTGATCCTGAATTTCAAGATTGAAATCCTTTACTGCTTCAAATCCGTTAGGATATACTTTGCAGATATTCTTTAAAGATAAACTTGCCATTTCATTTGCCTCCTTAAATTAATTGGTTCGTAATCAAGTCTGATTCTAGTATACATGAGTTTTCTATTTTTTACTATGCCACTATTCCACAAAGATTTTACTGTACATTGTAAAAAATGCTTATAAAGAATTACCTTTTTCATTTCGACTGACAACTTGACTAATAAAAGCACTGCATCAATAGGCACTTTGTACAATCATACTTTCTGGTCCCTGTCATCATAAAATGCAAGCTGATTCTTCCCACGTTTTTTCGCTTTATACAGCGCCTGATCCGCCGCCTTATAGAGTGTATCAAAATCTGCTCCGTCTGCCGGAAATACCGCCGCTCCGATACTTGCTGTCGCAGAATATTTCACATATTCTCCCACCTGAAAATTTTTAAAGAAATTGACAAGCTTCTGAGCCTCTCTCAAGGTATTGGAATCATCCTTAAGTGCCTTGAGAAAAATGATGAATTCATCTCCGCCGGTACGCCCGATAATATCTGATACCCGGAAGTTTGCGCTGATACGTTTTCCGAGATCACTCAGCACTTCATCTCCGAAAGCATGTCCCATTGTGTCATTTATCTTCTTAAAATTATCAATATCCAGGACAAACATCATGGCCAGCGATTTCGGATTTTCTCTCATATATTCTTTAATCTTTCGTTCTGTTGCCAGCTTATTGTATAAGCCGGTGAGCAGATCAGTGTCAGCCTTTTCCTGGAGGGCTTTACGCTTTTCTTCGTTCTTTAACCTGGTGAAAATATGTGTGCCCCCAAAAGCCGCAGCAAACAATAAAACAACTCCCAAAAGCTGATAAAGCATGATACTGGTTTTCCGAATCGAGCGACTGGTCCTTTGCTTCACATAATTCTGATCCACGCCGACGACAAAAGTCCAATCATTTATTCCGATGGGTATATAGATCAGAGTCTTCTCCTCTCCGTCAGCCTCCATAACGCAAAAACCGGAGTTGTTCTTCTGCATATTGAACTTCATTTCTCCAATCTGCCTGCCATACTCCTCTCCCACATAGGTCCACAGATTTCCGCTGCTTAAATAATTGCTGGAAGAATCGTTATGCTCCAGAATATTGCCCCCGGCATCCGAAATTGCAATCGCTGCCGTTCTCCCATATTCCGAATCCTCCTCTAAAAGCTCTTTGAAATTATCAAAAGCATAAAACAAAAGTAGCGCTGCTTCCCTATCCGGCACCGGCACAAGGAAAAGCATAGCCGCTTGCCCTGTCAGTTCATCGTCTTTCAGATAAGTATACTGTGTTTCCTCTGTCAAACCGTTTACAAATGAAAAATATTGTTTACCGGATAGCTCGATGTGAGTTTCATTTTGATCGATACCATCTTTATCTTTCTCATAAAAGACTGCCTCATACGCGCCTGTCTTTTCCGCGACTGCCAGCATATATCTGCCTATATCTTCTTCATCATTTGCAGACAGATCCTTCAGAACCTGTGCTATGACTTCCCCGGCAACACTTACTCGCTGTATCTTTGCACTGATCTGGACAGCACTTTTTTCAGCGGCATCCACAAGTTCACTTCGAACTGTTTCCTCCGCTTCATTCTTAATTCTGACTGAAAAATTGAAAAACATATACAAAACCACTATCAGCAAAATAACAATCAGAATCATCCACCGCAGCGCATTTGTTTTACCCTTTTTCTTCATCCTTTGTTCTCCGCACTATTTCCCCTCAAGCCGATTATTACAACTGCTCACCATTTTCCTTTTCTTCCGGAAAGTCTTGTGCATCCTTGCCATCGCCGGGAACTTCTTCTGTTTCCTCCACAGGAACCGTCCAGTCCTCATCGCTTGCCACCTCTTCCTGCGGTTCAAAGCGCTTAAAGGTTTTGTTGTAAAGCAGTGCATTCAGGAATGCCGGTCCCGAAATACCAAGCATGATAACGATCGGAAGTGCCTGATATACATAGATTGCAATAACCGCCGGAATCACCCAGCACACCATCATAAGAATCGTCTTGGGAAGACTCAGAATTCCCATATACAGTGAATTCTTAAAGGTTCCTCGTATTGTATTGTCAAATTTAGCCAGCATCGGAAATGCATGCATTATCGCAAAAACAAATAAAATCCCAATTGCAATCAATGCGACCCTGATCCATGAAGGAAATGCAATTCCCGATTTGCTGATTATCACAAAATCTCCTATTAACACAGCCAACGCAAGCAACATGATGATCCACATGATCGTTGCCTGCTTGAAGTTCTGCCGAAAAGATTTAAAGAATCCTTTTATTATGTAGGTTTCCTCATCTCTGACGATCTTTAATGCCACATAATGAAGGGCTGTCGCAGATGCACCGATCGTAAAAATCGGAATACAACAGATCATTGTTAAAAAATTTAGGATAATCAAATCTGCCAGTTTATTTAATGCATTCATCACAGGATTATCCAGATTAAATAATCTTCCCATTTTGTCTCTTCCTTCTTAATTCTTTCTTTATGATATTGATTACTGTCTGCAATTTAACTGATATTTGTCATATTGCTGGTTCAGCTTCCTGTAGATGCCCATAATTTCATCCGAGCGGTTCTTAACCTTCTTCATGATCTCGTCATAGTTCTCCAAAAGAGCCTTGACAATCACTTTGTTATATTTTCCTTCTGCTGCTCCCACCTTTATGATGGAAATGATATCTTCCTTACGAAGTTCCTTTCTGTAGCTGCGCTCTCCCAGAAGCGCTGTTACCGTATCAGCCAACTGCAGAATCTCCTGATTATGGCTCATCTGGGTTTCCCGCAGTCCTCTGGGATATCCGCTTCCGTCACAACGTTCGTGATGGGCTGCAACAATTTCTACTATTTCCGCTGCCATCCTGTTACTCAGGACTTTTTCCGCAAGATGCACGTGTGTCTTAACTTTACTGTATTCCTCCGCCGTCAGCTTTCTGGGTGCATTGATAATTTCTTCCGGGATCGACATCATACCAATGTCATGCAGAAGTGCACCATAGTAAAGCATCTCCCTCTCCGTGTCTGTCAGTCTTACCATTTGTCCCAGCATTTCGGCAATACACATACAGGTCACTGTATCTACCACGGATTTCTCACTTCTGAAGCCCTGACAATACATAAGCATTTCCAGATATTTTTTCTTATCCTCGTTGGTGAATATCATATATTCAATAATATCATCCAGTTCTTCTTTGTATTCACCGCTCTTCACCTTGCGAAGAATATCGTATTTACTTACAGCTTGTTCATACAATTCTAAGGCTTCCGGACTGATCACTGCCCCTTCCTGTTTTTTGAACATCTGGATGTCAAAGGCATCTTTCAGCGCTCCGGAAAAGATATCCACCTTCTCAGCAAACCCGAGAAACGCCGCAATATCCTTATATTCATAATCCATTTCCTGAAGCCGTAAATAATCCGTATGATGATAAAGAATAATTGACGCCAGTTCACTTAAAGGGGACAGGTACTTAAAGACCAGATAGCCATAAGCAGCATGAGGACGCGACTCTTTACAATCATACTGTACAATATCCTTAAGCTTGTCCGTCCGGTAAGCACCGATATCATGCAGAGATGCAAGAAAAACAAAATCAGCCAGTTCAAATTTTTCATAACCGCCGCGGCACTCCAGCATTTTGTACAGAAGATATGCCACTCTTGAGCCATGATCCATCGCCTGCCTGTCCACAAGCTTTAAGGTGTCCCTAATCAGCAAAAAAATATCCTTACTGTGAATATATTCCATAGATTTCTCCTCTGTCTATAACAGATACTCCATGGGAGTATATATAATTCCATCCTGTTGTTTCTCCGGTCCAAGATCCCTGAACCCTACCCGATGATAAAAGGGGACTCCATAAGGTGATGCATTTACTGTCATGCGCTGTTTTCCAAGTTCATCCCTTACATAGGACGCCATTCTTCTGACCAGCATCCTGCCTATTCCGCATCTGTGATAATCCTTATCTACAAAGAGCAGAGAAATATGCATCTGATTCCGCAGGGTTATCATACCTACCAGTTTCTGACTCTCATAAGCAGTCAGCATCTGGTAATTCCCCTGGAGAAACAACCGCTTTAGCGATTCATCGGTAATAAAATCTTCAAAATTTCTGATTCCCTCCGGTGGATAATCCTGCGCCTCAAACTCCAGAAAGGTTTTCCATGCAAGTTCCATGGCATCCTCCCACTCGTCCTGATCAGCGAATCGGATCTCAAATGACATATCCGTGTCCATTGCATTATCCCCCTCATGCATTATTAATACTTTATTATAGCAGAGTCCGTTTCTTTTTACAATCAAAGCTCTCCTTTTTACGAGAATTCCTTTACTGCAGATCCGCTTCCCGGCCCACCTGATTTACAAGGGGAAGACCGTTTTCCAACGCATATGCATTTTCCAGAGTGGTGAGTGCAATCGCCTGCATGGCTTCTCTTGTAAAGAACCCCATATGGGAGGTTACCAGGACATTGGGAAAGGTAAGAAGGCGGGCAAGATTGTCATCCTTGACAATATCACCGGAACGGTCCTCATAAAAAACTCCTTCTTCCTCCTCATATACATCAAGACCCACACCGCCAAATTTATTTTGTAGCATTGCCTCAATCAATGCTTCCGTATCAATCAATGCCCCTCTTGAAGTATTGATCAGGAAAACCCCATTCTTCATCTTGGCAATTGTCTCTTTATTGATGATATGCTTTGTATCCGATGTAAGGGGACAGTGGAGAGTGATCACATCCGAATACTTGAAAATTTCTTCTAAAGATACATATTCTGCTTCCAGCCCTTCAACCGGGAAGGGATCATAGCAAAGCACATGCATTTGAAAGCCATTGAGAATCCGTATCATGGCCTGCCCGATCTTTCCTGTTCCAATCACGCCAGCTGTTTTTTCATACAGATCCATACCCATCAATCCATTCAGACTCATATTAAAGTCTCTGGTTCTGTTGTATGCCTTATGTGTCAGGCGATTCACTGTAAGCAAAAGTGCCATGGAAAACTCAGCTACTGCCTCAGGAGAATAGCTTGGCACCCGCATAATGATTATTTTATCCTCAGCAGCTTTTACATCCACATTATTATAGCCTGCACTGCGCAATAAAATAGCCTTGACACTCATTTCATAAAGCGCATTAATCATTTCCGCATCCACATAATCGTTGACAAAAATGCAGATTGCATCATAGCCCTTTGCCATGAATATCGTCTCCCGATTACATGCCGCCTCAATAAAATGAATATCAAAGCCATATTCTTTTCCCATCGGTTCAAACCAGATCCTGTCATACGGTTTGGTCCCGTAAAATGCAATTTTCATATAACAACCTCCTGTTGCCATTTCTTTTAAGTTATGCATGCTATACTTATTATTTGCTGGGATATTCTTTTTTTATTCTATGCTAACAGGCAATTATCGAAACAAATTCTGGAAAAAGTTCTTTACTGAGCTCTTAATTCCTTCAATAAAACTGTTCGCCACATTACCGGCAGCATTTTTTACTGCACCGGTTACAATCTCATCAATATGATCCACAAAATCCGCCCCGTGTTCCTCATACAGATTTTCTGCTTTTTCGATTATGTATTCCATGGAAAATCCCATTTTTTCCAGTTTTTCCATAGTCGCAACAAGCTTTCTTGCAGAATCTTTATCAATCGCGACCTGAAACTTTTCCTCCCCCTCCTCAATCACACTTTGCAGATTTTCCTCTGAATCAAGCATCCCTTGCTCTTCTTTTTCTTTTACGAAGGAAATAATTTCGCCTATCGTCTCCTCATCAAAATTCTTAAGGGCTGCCTTAAGGAGCTGTTTCATCTGGTCAATGATCCCCGAAGTATTTTCCGTTTCCATCTTCTGATTCGCTGCCAAAGCCGGCATAGGAAACAGCATCAATGCTGCGAAAACGGCAACCGCCGATATCATCCATTTCTTCATAAACAAGATCCTCTTTTCCACATTTCTAGAGTCTGTATTCCCGGGCTCTTTCCATAATCCAAGGATAAATGTCCTCATAAACCTGCTGTTTATTCTTTTCATTCAGAATTTCATGCCTTCCGCCGGGATAGAGCTTAAGGGAAATTCTCTCCATACCGATGCTCATAAAGTCCTCATAGGCCTTTCTGACACCTTTTCCGTAATCTCCTACCGGATCCATGTCACCTGCAATAAAAAGCACCGGAAGTTCTTTCGGCATCCTGCATAAATTCTCTGTCTTGTTTAAGCGGTTCAAAAGTTCAAACAGCGTTTTAAAGCCATTCACGGTAAAGATAAAACCACACAGCTCATCCTTTACATAGTTATCTACTATCTGTTCTTCTGTGCACAGCCAGTCACTTCCCGTTTTTGCATCCGGTATCCTGCTGTTGTAGTTTCCAAAAGCAAGCTTGTCAAGCAGCTTTGCCACATGCTTATCGCCAAGGAAGGCTCCCTGCAGCGCCGCAAATATTTTACAGAATTTTACGAGTGCCTGTGGCTTTGAACCCGTTCCGCAAATGATTGCGCCTTCAATTCCGGTTCCATATCTGAAAAGATAATTTCTGAGGATAAAGGAACCCATGCTGTGTCCAAGGATCACATAGGGAATGCCGGGATAGTCCTCCTGTGTCATTTTTTTCAGACGATGCACATCCCTGACCACAACTGTTGCCGGATCCTGCTCACAGAAATATCCATAAGTCCCCTCCGGTTCCACACTCTTCCCATGTCCCAAATGATCATCACCGGTAACCAGTATCCCCTTCTCTCCAAGGAACTGTGCCAGCGGCTCATATCTTTCAATGTATTCCGCCATGCCATGAATAATCTGAAGAATGCAGATCACTTTCCCTTCCGGCACCCATCTGACTGCATGGAGCTTTGTCTTCCCGTCTCTGGAATCAAATGTAAATTCTTCTTTTTTAACCATTGTAACCTCCCGCCACTACACCTATTAACAGATCTGCGCCCCCGCAGGCATATCCTTTTCCGGTGTAACAAGTGCCAGATTTCCCTCTGCATCCTCTGCACAGAGCAGCATTCCCTCAGAAAGCACTCCTGCCAGTTTGGCAGGTTTTAAATTCACCAGTACCATTACTTTTTTGCCAACCATCTCTTCTGCACTGTAATACTGCTTAATGCCGGAAACAATCTGTTTGACCTGGCTGCCAATACGAACCTGGGAGCATAGCAGTTTTTTGGATTTCGGCACCTCCTCGCAGGCAATGATCTCGCCTACCTGAAACTGCATTTTATCAAACAGCTCATAAGTAATTTCTTCCTTCGGTTCTATATCAATCACATCCTGCGCTTCTTCAGCCGCTCCACCGGCAGTATCCGCCGCTGCTTTTCTTTCGGCAAACATTGCCTCTGCTTTTTCCACGACCTCTTTTGCATCCAGCCTTGCGAACAGGATTTCGGGCTTCTGCGTTACCTTATTTCCAGAAGGATATTTTCCAAAGCACCCAAGCTCATCAAAGCTGCGAAGCTGTGTACTTAACTGCCCGGCAATTTTCTTTGCCGTAGAAGGCATATAAGGTTCCAGAAGTGATGCGCCGATCACAATGCTCTCAACCAGATTGTAAAGCACGGTAGCTAGGCGATCCTTCTTTGCTTCCTCCTTTGCAAGTACCCACGGTTCTGTCTCATCAATGTATTTATTGCAGCGCTTGAACAATGTAAAGATCTCCGTCAAGGCATCTGCAACACGCAGTTCATCCATCTTGGCTGCAACCTTTGCATAAGCTCCTGTTGCCACGGCTTTTAACTCATCATCAACCGCTTCTGCACATCCTTTATCTGCCACAATGCCGTCAAAGTACTTATTACTCATAGAGATCGTTCTGTTCACCAGATTTCCCAGTGTATTTGCAAGATCGGAGTTTATTCTCTCTACCAGCAATTCCCAGGAAATCGTTCCGTCATTCTCAAAAGGCATCTCATGAAGCACAAAGTAGCGGACTGCATCCACACCAAAGAAATTTACCAGATCATCTGCGTAGATAACATTCCCTTTGGACTTACTCATCTTTCCATCCCCCTGCAAAAGCCATGGATGGCCAAATACCTGCCTCGGTAGAGGCTCACCCAGAGCCATCAGAAAAATGGGCCAGTAAATTGTGTGGAATCGGATAATATCCTTTCCGATCAGGTGAAGATCCGCAGGCCATAGTTTATGGTACTGTTGCGAACTGTTTCCATCGCAATCGTATCCGATACCGGTGATATAATTTGTCAATGCATCCAGCCATACATAAACCACATGCTTTTGATCAAAATCCACCGGAATTCCCCATTTAAAGGAAGATCTGGATACACAAAGATCCTGCAATCCCGGCAGGAGGAAATTATTCATCATTTCATTCTTACGCGATACCGGCTGAATAAATTCCGGATGTGTATTAATATGCTCAATTAATTTATCGGCATATTTACTCATTTTAAAGAAATATGCCTCCTCCTGTGCCGGCTTTACTTCTCTTCCGCAGTCAGGGCACTTTCCGTCCACCAGCTGGGATTCTGTCCAGAAGGACTCACAAGGGGTACAATACATTCCTTCATAGGAGCCTTTGTAAATATCTCCCTGGTCATAAAGCTTTTTAAAGATTTTCTGTACCTGTTTTTCATGGTAATCGTCTGTTGTACGGATAAAATGATCGTAAGAGGTATCCATCAGATTCCACAAATCTTTAATGGTACCTGCTACTTTATCGACAAATTCCTTAGGAGTAACCCCTGCCTCCTGAGCCTTCAGCTCTATTTTCTGCCCGTGTTCATCTGTCCCTGTCTGAAAGAAAACGTCGTAGCCGTCTTTCCTCTTAAATCTGGCAATACTGTCTGCCAGCACGATTTCATAGCTGTTGCCGATATGGGGCTTACCCGAAGTATAGGCAATCGCCGTCGTAATATAATACTTACCCTTGCTCATTTTACTTCCTCCTTGGAAAAGCTGAAATCATTTATATTGACAAATTATGCTTTTTTCCTTTTACAAAAGATTATAATTGATAAGACCAAAACTGTAAAGAAAGATAACCCACCAATATTTCCGATATTGATTCTTTCAGACAAATCCAGCCAGTCTGCCAGAGGTTTTCCTTCCACCTTTACGATTGCAGATATTGCAAGCAGAATTCCCACCAGTCCCTCTCCCGCAATCAGCCCGGAGGTATATAGCGTCCCGTTTTCAATTTCTGTCTTTCTATCCTTTTCACTGATATTTTTTTGCTTTTCTACATAAAGTCTGATCAGTCCCCCTGCCATAATAGGCGTGCTCAGGTGAATCGGCAGATACAGTCCGACTGCAAACGGCAGCACCGGTATCCTTAAGATTTCAATTACAATGGCAATTCCTATCCCACCAAGCACAAGTGTCCATGGCAGGTTCCCTCCCATAACCCCTTCAACCACCATCTTCATCAATGTTGCCTGCGGCGCCGGAAGCTCAGAGGATCCATACCCCCACGCTCGGTTGAGAAGGTAAAGCACACCGCCGATGGCAATTGCAGATACCAGCGCACCGAAAAGCTCTCCAATCTGCTGTTTCATAGGGGTTGCTCCGACCAGGAATCCTGTCTTTAAATCCTGCGACACATCACCTGCCATTGCTGCAATGACACAGATAATGGAGCCAATAGTAATTGCAGCGACCATACCGCTTTTATCTCCGTTTCCTGTTTTTCGCAGAATTATTGTTGCAATCAATAGTGTTGCTATTGCCATACCGGACACCGGATTATTGCTGCTTCCCACAAGCCCTACCATTCTGGAGGAAACAGTTGCAAAGAAAAAACCGAAAACTACAATAATGAGTGCACCCAGCAGGTTCACGGGAATCATCGGCAGCAGCCACATAAAGACAGCGATAGCTCCTGTCCCGAGAAGCACAAAGGCAATGGGCAGATCCATCTCTTCTCTGGAAGTTCCGCTGGCTTTAAAGCTGAAACCTTTCACTGCATTATGGAAGGTTCTGACAATTAACGGTAAGGATTTTATCAGACTGATCACCCCACCTGCAAGCACTGCTCCCGCTCCGATGTATCTGATATAGTTGCCCCAGATCTCCCATGTGCCCATCTGACTAATTCTTATCGCTCCCGGATAAATCATATTATCCCCGCCAAACAATGCAATCAGTGGCATAAGCACCAGCCATCCCACCACGCCGCCCGAAAGCATGTAGGAAGCAATCCTGGGCCCACAGATAAAGCCCACTCCTGCAAGTGCAGGAAGAACATCTATTCCAAAACCGGCTCCTTGATAGCGTTTCCATTGAAAATCTACCTCACTGGGAAACAGCTTCAGTCCATCTGTCAGAAACTTGTACCCTGCTGCAATACCGAGCCCGGAAAATACAATTCCGGCAGATGCTCCGCCCTTCTCTCCTGCCTGAAGCACTTCCGCACAGGCCGTTCCTTCCGGATAGGGCAGCGTTTCGTGTTCCTTGACGATCAATGCTCTTCGGAGGGGTACCATAAACAATACCCCCAGAACACCGCCACAAAGTGCAATTAACGTCATTTCCCATAATGACGGCATTTGTGTTCCGCCTTCCGCCGCCCACATAAAAAGGACCGGCATGGTAAAAATAGAACCGGCAGCGAGAGACTCACCAGCCGATCCAATGGTTTGAACCATATTGTTTTCCAGTATAGAATCCTTGCGCAGGATTTTGCGAATAATACCCATGGATATTACTGCAGCCGGAATCGAAGCTGACACCGTCATACCTACTCTCAATCCAAGATAGGCGTTTGCACCGCCAAATAAAACAGCCAGAATCACACCGACAATCATTGATGTTCCTGTAAACTCCTTTTTTTGATCCATAATCCTTTGCCTTTCCAATCATTTATGTTTTTACTATTTAATATTGGCATTTTTAGGATGTTCTATACATGTAAGGAGTTCTCTCTGCTGACCGATAACGCGCAAACCCCCGGGCGGTGGAAGCACCCAGGGGTTCACTTAATATATATACACTAAGGGATTAGATAAAGGCTATTTATTCTACATCCTGTAATGCTGCAAAATCCTCTTCTCCTGTACGGACCTTTACAACCTTGTCTACGTTGTATACAAAGATCTTACCATCTCCGATATGTCCTGTATAAAGAGCCTTCTTCGCAGCCTCGATAACGGATTCAACAGGGATCTTGCTGACAACAACCTCGACCTTAACCTTGGGAAGCAGAGTCGCATCAACCTCAACACCACGATACATTTCGCCGGCACCCTTCTGAATACCACAACCCATAACCTGCGTCACTGTCATACCGGTTACACCCAGATCGTTCATGGCCTTCTTCAAATGATCGTATCTGGACAGCTTTGCAACCACAACCACCTTGTAGATTCCGGTTGCTGCAGAAGGCGCTGCAACCACCTTGACAGCTGCATCCTTCTGTACTTCAGAAGCTTCTGTATAATCATCTGTTCCAAGGTCAGTGTTTTCATTAACATCCATGGTCATTGTGTTGGAAATATCCATAATGCTGAAGCCTGCATATGCAGAGGTCAAGCCATGCTCACAGGAATCAAGTCCTACAATTTCTTCTTCCTCGGAAACACGAAGACCTGCTGTTGCCTTAATAATCAGGAAAGTAATGGTAATGGTAACTGCTGTCCATGCAGCTACAGTTACAAAGCCAAGGAACTGAATTCCCAGTAACTGGAATCCACCGCCGTAGAAAAGACCTATAACTGAGTCATTTCCGGGAGCTGAAGGTGTTGCAAAGAGTCCAACTGCAATTGTACCCCAGATACCATTTAAGCAGTGAACCGCTACCGCACCTACAGGATCATCAATATGAAGCTTATAATCAAGAAGCCATACACCAAATACTACCAACACACCGGCAACCGCACCGATAATGATTGCACCGGTTACATCTGTCACATCACAGGGTGCTGTGATAGCAACAAGCCCTGCCAGGGAAGCGTTCAGGCACATGGAAACATCAGGCTTACCATATTTTACCCATGTAAATACCATACATACTACTGTAGCAATTGCAGGTGCAACAGTCGTTGTCAGAAATACCGATCCTAACTGTTCCACACTTGTACAGGCAGCACCGTTAAATCCATACCAGCCAAGCCACAGAATAAACACACCAAGACATCCGATAGGAAGATTATGTCCGGGAAAAGCATTTACCTTGGTAACTTTTCCATTTTTGTCAGTTACAAACTTACCGATACGAGGTCCTAAAAGTTTTGCACCAATCAATGCGGAAATACCACCAACCATGTGGATCGCACAAGAACCGGCAAAATCATGGAAGCCTAACTGTGCCAGCCAGCCGCCACCCCAGATCCAGTGAGCTTCAATAGGATAGATCAAAGCGGAAATAATTGCGGAATAAACACAGTAGGATAAAAACTTTGTTCTCTCTGCCATTGCACCGGAAACAATTGTTGCGGTAGTTGCACAGAACACCAGATTAAATACAAAGCTCGACCAGTCAAAGCTCTCGTAGCTTGTAAAAATGTCAAATCCGGGTTTTCCGATAAAACCTACTAAGTCTTCTCCAAGTAATAAGCTGAAGCCAATCAGAATGAAAACAACTGTACCGATACAGAAGTCCATCAGATTTTTCATCAGGATGTTACCTGCATTCTTTGCTCTGGTAAAACCGGTCTCTACCATAGCAAATCCGGCCTGCATCCAGAACACCAGCGCTGCACCGATTAGGAACCAGACAGCAAATACTTGACCACTTACAGCACTCATAATTTCTTCTGTCATAATACTTTTCCTCCTCATCATGAAATTAAAAAAAGCGAATGCAAACGGCTCTTGTCCCTTATCAAGCCCCTTTGCTTCGCTTCTTCTAACTTATTAAAATAAAAAGGCACTACGGTTTTCCCATAGCGCCTTTGCTTTATGTATTGCATGATATCATCCTGATTCTCATCTGTCAATCTTTTTTTTACAATTTTTTTATAAACAGTTTGTAATGACGGTCAGATTCGATTACATCGCGGTCAAATACAAACCCCAGTTTTTTCAACAGTCGCAAAGAATTTTCATTTTTTTCATCCACAAGAGCCTGTACCTCTTCAAATGCAAGCTCTTCCCTCGCATATTGCAGAATCGCTTCACACACCTCATGAGCATAACCTTTTTTCTGATGAGGCACATCGATCACAAAACCCAACTCCGGAATCTCATATCCCTCTCTCACACTAAGGCCCGCTCTGCCGATAACCTCCCCACTCTCCTTGAGAATAACGGTCCAAAGTCCAAATCCATAGAAGCCATAAATCTGTTCAATATACGATTTCATATAGGCTATTTCAGATTCCTTTTCAGGAAACAGATCCTCCATGTAATAAGTGATCGAAGGATCCTGATAAATCCTGTAAAAATCCTCCACGTCAGATACCATGCTTTCCCTGACCCACAGTCTTTCTGTCTTAAGAATACTCCAAGGAAGACCTGCAAGCCGGCAGAAGGCTTCTTCATAGGATCGGTATTCCAATGAAAAAATATCCTCCACCGCATATCTGGCTCCGGAAAAAACCTGATCTGCATTCATTTCGTGGTAAATTGCAATGGCAAAACATCCTTTATCCAAAAGCTGTTGCAGGCAGAGAGGATCATCCGTCAAAGCCAGTATTTCTCCCAGAGAAATATTTTCTTTTGCAGAAAGTCTTTTGCATGCTTCTTCTACACTACACAGATTCAGCTTCTGAAGTGTAACTACAGCCCCGCCCGCCCCTGCTCTTTCCAAAATCTCCTTCCGGCGCAGACAGGCAATCTCATAATAATATTCAGTTAGCAGAAACAGAATGTATTTCATCATTGTCAATTCCGATTACTTCCTATAAAATGATTATAGCCTTATTATTATAATACGGTATATTATAAATGAAAAGAAAGGAAGTAATCACCATGGCTCAGAATCCTGTTGTTACATTTACAATGGAAGACGGAGGTGTCATGAAAGCCGAGCTTTATCCTGAAATTGCTCCAATCTCCGTAAACAATTTTATCAGTTTGATCAACAAAAACTTTTATGACGGTCTGATCTTTCACCGTGTTATCCGCGGTTTTATGATTCAGGGAGGAGATCCGGAAGGTACCGGCTGTGGCGGCCCCGGCTACAGTATTAAAGGGGAGTTTTCACAGAACGGCGTGGAAAATAACCTCAAGCACACAGAGGGCGTACTTTCCATGGCAAGAAGCATGGCTCCCAACTCTGCCGGTTCCCAGTTCTTTATCATGCACAAGACCTCTCCTCATTTGGATGGCTCTTACGCTGCTTTTGGAAAAGTTATCGAAGGAATGGATGTTGTGAACAAAATCGCAGAAACAGCAACTGACTACATGGACAGGCCCTTAGAGGATCAGAGAATAAAGAGTGTTACCGTTGAAACCTTCGGTGTAGACTATCCTGAACCGGACAAATTTTAGGATTTTCTAGTACCAGAGTACTAGTCCGTTCATATTTTGTTCATATTTAATTTAAAAAATCTTAATTGGTATAACATTCTTTAGACATTTCTGTCCTTTATACTAACAACATAAGATACAGAAATGTAATTGCCAATTTCAAAGTAATTGATTTATTAATAACTTTTTCATAATAAATGCCAAGTAAACACAGTTTACTTGGCATCCTCCCTTTTATGGTGAAAAAAGGTGGCTTCTCTTCAGAAACCACCTTTTATTATTGATTCATCATTCTGTTATTCTTAAGCCTTACCGTCAGAACCAAGTACGTTCACGATCTTGTGAGCAACCATGTCCTTAACAGCCTGACGAGCGGGCTTTAAGTACTGACGAGGATCAAAGTGATCCGGATGCTCTGCAAAGTACTTGCGGATATTACCTGTCATTGCAAGACGAATATCAGAGTCGATGTTGATCTTACATACTGCAAGCTGTGCTGCCTTACGGAGCTGCTCTTCCGGAATACCTACTGCATCAGGCATATTACCGCCATACTGATTTACCATCTTCACAAATTCCTGAGGAACGGAAGATGAACCATGAAGAACGATAGGGAAACCGGGAAGACGCTTAATGCACTCCTCCAATACGTCGAAACGAAGCGGAGGGGGAACTAAGATACCTTCAGCGTTTCTGGTACACTGAGCTGCCGTGAACTTGTAAGCTCCATGGGAAGTACCGATAGCAATTGCGAGAGAGTCACAGCCTGTTCTGTCAACAAACTCTTCAACTTCTTCGGGACGGGTGTACATTTCCTTACCGGATTCTACTACTACTTCATCCTCTACACCGGCTAATGTTCCAAGCTCTGCCTCAACTACTACACCATGTGCATGTGCATATTCTACAACCTGCTTGGTGAGTGCAATATTGTCCTCGAAGGACTTGGACGATGCATCGATCATAACGGAAGTAAATCCTCCGTCAATACAGGATTTGCACAGTTCAAAGCTGTCGCCATGGTCTAAGTGAAGAGCGATCGGAATCTGAGGATTCTCTTCTACAGCTGCCTCCACTAACTTAACCAGATAGGTATGGTTAGCATAAGCACGCGCTCCCTTGGAAACCTGAAGAATAACAGGGCTGTTAAGCTCGCCTGCTGCCTCAGTAATACCCTGAACGATCTCCATGTTGTTTACGTTGAATGCACCGATTGCATAGCCGCCATCGTATGCCTTCTTAAACATTTCTGTGGTTGTAACTAATGGCATTATTTTTACCACCTTTCTTAATGATATTATTTTGACCGGTCAAGACCGGAAATTCACTACCGCCCCTATTATACCCCAAAGCTCGTCCTTACGCAAACATATTCTCGGAAAAGATGTTTTCAGAAGAATTTTTCTAATTAGGTACACGGATCTGCAGTGCCTGTTTAAATACTTGAATACTAATCTCCTGATGCTTTCCTCCATACTCGCCGTCCAACGTCCAAGCTATTTCTTCCTCAGCTGTTGCCTTCAGCGCAGACGTTTTAAAGCAATACATAAGATCAGTATTAATATTTCTGTTAAGAAGTGCTGCCATGATGGTGTTCAGTTCCACCGGATTTGCTGGTCTCTTGATTAGGGTCACCTCAAATTCCCCGTCATCCAGCTGGACATATTTCCCGGTAATTCTCTTAAATCCCCCTACAGAAAGGGAGTTTGTGATCATACCAAAAATGAAATCTCCTTCCAGAATCTGTCCGTCATGCTCTACCCGCATCGGATAGGATTTAATTCCGGATAGCCGCTTCATCCCCTCCAGCACATATGCCATATGTCCGAGTATATTCTTGACATCCTGTCTTGTCTCATAGGAAACCTCCGTAAAGAGACCGAATGCCGCAATATATACAAAGACATCATCATTAAAGCCGCCAATATCACAACTAAAAGTCCGGCCATTCACGATTGCATGTGCAGCGTCAATCATATTTTTGGGAATTTGAAGGCTATTGGCAAAATCATTTGTACTTCCTGCAGGAACATACCCGATAGGAAGTCTTTTGTCGCACTGCATCATTCCGGTGACCACCTCATCTAATGTTCCGTCTCCTCCACTGCACACAATAATATCATAAAAGCCCAGTCTTCTCTGTGTAACTGCTGTAAGACCATCTCCTTTTGCCTGAGTTGGATAAGCAGTAACTTCAAATCCTGCTTTTGTAAAAATATCAATAATATCGAGCAGATTACTTCTGATCTGCGCCTTCCCCGCCCTCGGATTGTAGACGAAGAGCATTTTCTTCTTTTCCATTTTGTATCTTTCTCCCTTTTGCGCAAAAAGGGCAAAGCTTTCGCTTTGCCCCACTCTAATTCACTTATCAGCCCTGCTGTTTCTTTCCACTTAAATATTCCTCAATGCTGTCAATTGCTGCCTGTTCATCATTTCCATTCGCAATCACTTTTACGGATTCCCCTGTTCCAAGTGCAAGACTCATCATCCCCATAATGCTCTTTGCATTCACTTTTTTCCCCTCTGCCTCAATATAAACAGAACTCTCATACTGGCTTGCCACTTGTACAAGCATGGCTACCGGCCTTGCCTCAAGTCCTCCGGTCAGTTGGATCTTAATCGACTTTTCCATCATAATATTCTCCTCCTTTACGCTCTGATCTTTTCAGCCATCTCGCTGAGTTTACGCAATCTATGATTTACACCGGATTTACCTACCGGTGGATTGAGGAACCCCCCTAGTTCCTGAAGTGAGCTCTCCGGATGCTCCAGCCTGATCTCTGCCATCTGACGAAGATTTTCCGGAAGGTTTGATAATCCGTAATGCTTCTGTAAAAGCTTAATGTCTTCAATCTGCTTATTTGCTGCATTTACTGTCTTGGTAATATTGGCCGCTTCACAATTAACCTGACGGTTAATGGAATTTCGAACCTCCTTTTCAACCCGAAGGGTTTCAAGCTGCATCAGACAGCGATGCGCCCCCATCACATTCAGAAGATCAACAATTCCTGCGCCTTCTTTTAAATAAACCACATAATATTTCTTGCGTCTGATAATCCTTGCCTCAATGTCAAAGCTTCCGATCATCTGCCTGATTTGCTCGGCCCATGCCTCATATTCACATACAAATTCCAGATGATATCCCTTGTTTGGGTCACTCATAGAACCCAGGCATAAAAATGCTCCCCGCAGAAAGGATCGCCTGCAGCAACTATTCTTCAACAAAACAGGGTTAACTTCCTCCGCAAGTGAATGTAAATGACCACTTTCATCCAATACCTTAACAGCTTGAAGTATCTTTTCAGCAATCCCATTAATAATAAATGTTTTTTTCAATAATGTAAAGTATTTTCTGGAAACAGATGAATTTTCGGAAATTATCGTAACTTTCTCAGGGCTTCCGTTGTTCATTCCTATTTTACATCCAAAATGAATGATTGCTGCCAGCTCTGCCACCTGACAGTGCCTGGAGTTTGGAATCACTTTCTCCAATTCTTCTTTCACATTTAATGAAAATGACATGTCAGCATCACATCCTTATTTATCTGTCTGTCTATACGCCTTGTCCCACATCACGGTGATCAATTTTAAGGCCATAGTCTCCCTGATTCTTCATGCGCTTATACAGTTCATTTGCAAGCGTCACACTTCTGTGCTTTCCCCCGGTACACCCTATTCCGATTATAAGCTGGTACTTACCTTCTTTTACATAATTCGGAATCAGAAATTCTATCATATCTACCAGCTTGTCAATAAAACTGTGTGCCTCAGGAAAGCTCATCACATAATCCTGTACTTCCTTATCATTTCCTGTTTTATATTTCAATTCGTCAATATAAAACGGATTCGGCAGAAACCTGACATCAAATACCAGATCAGCATCTGCAGGAATTCCATGCTTGAATCCAAAGGAAAGAATTGTAACCATCAGGCTATTATACTCTTCGTTCTGCACAAAGATTCTCTCCAGTTCCTCCTTCAATTCCCTCGTAAGAAGATTGGACGTATCGATGACATAATCCGATTTTTCCCTGATATCACTGAGAATTTTTCTTTCCTTTTTGATGCCATCCTCAATTCGGCCATCCGGAGAAAGGGGATGTACTCTTCTCGTTTCCTTATATCGTTTCAGAAGTGTCTTGTCATTCGCCTCCATAAACAGAATCTCAAAAGAATATCCGTTTGCTTTGAGCTTCTCCAGGATTTTCTGAACATCCTCAAAAGCCTGATCAGCACGCACATCAAGGCCAAGCGCAACCTTGGTCACTTCTCCTCCCGGTGTGGCAATCAGCTCTACAAATTTTTCAATCAGAGGAACCGGAAGATTGTCCACACAATAGAATCCCACATCCTCCAGCATTCTGAGAGCAGTACTCTTCCCACCGCCGCTCATACCCGTAACAACTACAAAACGCATGCTGCCCCTCCTCAAAAGTCTCCCAGAAAAATCACTTCTGTCTCCAGTGAAACCCCAAATTTATCCTTCACTCTTTCCTGTACTTCCCGAATCACTTCTGCTACATCTGCTGCAGATGCCTTACCTGTATTAACTACAAAGCCGCAGTGCTTCTCAGACACCCGGGCGCCTCCTATGGAATAGCCTCTAAGTCCTGCATCCATAATAAGTTTTCCTGCAAAATATCCTTCCGGTCTCTTAAAGGTACTCCCCGCACTGGCATACTCAAGAGGTTGTTTTTCCCTTCTTTTTATTGCCAGTTCTTCCATGGTGGCAGCAATACTTTCCATTTCACCCTGTGCAAGCTTCAGGCGCACCTCCAGTACAAGAAAAGGTCTGTTCTTAATGATACTGGTCCGATAACCAAATTCCATACTATCGCCGGAAAGTTCCAGAATTTCTCCTTGTGTATCCATAACAAGAACACTCTCAACTACCTGCTTCATCTCACCGCCGTAAGCACCTGCATTCATCACAACTCCGCCGCCAATGCTCCCCGGGATCCCAGAGGCAAATTCAAAACCTGTAAGTCCGTTTTCCAAAGCATTCCTGGCAACCTGGGACAAAAGTGCTCCTGCCTGAGCTACGATACGAGTACCCTCTGCCGTAATGGTATTCATCTTATTCCCGATTTGAAGGATCACTCCCTCATATCCCTTATCACTCACCAGAAGATTACTTCCGTTTCCGAGGACAAAATACGGAACCTCTACCTGTCTGAAATAGGGAATCAGCTTTTGAAGCTGCTTTACATTACTGATTCTGATCAGACACTGTGCTTCACCGCCTACCCGAAAGGTAGTATGTCTGCTCATGGGCTCATCCGGCAGGATATCCTCCTCCGGTACATATGCTCTGATGAACTCATAAATAGCTGAACTGATCTTTTCCACTTTCACACCTGCCGTCTATTATTACTCAGTATCCAGCACCAGTTTAGCGGCACCGTAAATACCCGCATCATTTCCAAGCGTGGCCAGTGCAAACTTCACGTTCCTGCTGCCATGAAAAACATTTTTCTCATAATAAGGCTTAATATAGTCTATCAGAACCTCTCCCGCTTTGGAAACCCCACCGCCGATAACAATCGCTTCAGGATTGACAACGCAGGCGATACTTGCAAGTCCATTTCCCAAATATCTTCCAAACTCTTCAGCTACTTCCATCGCAAGCTCATCCTTTGCCTTCACTGCGTCAAAAACAGTTTTTGCAGTAATCTCGCCCCCCCTAAGAACGCTGTCCTTGTCACTTGTTTTCAATTTTCTGTTTGCCAATCTGGTAATTCCGGTTGCGGAGGTAAACTGTTCCAGACAACCCTTATTTCCACAGCCACAGGCCTCCGTCTCATTGTCCTCCACATGGATATGTCCGATTTCTCCTCCTGCACCGGTAGCGCCTGTAAGAACCTTTCCTCCTACAATGATTCCACCGCCCACACCGGTTCCCAGGGTTACCACGATCAGATCATTGCTTCCCTGGCCGCCGCCCCTCCACATTTCTCCGAGAGCCGCTACGTTTGCATCATTTCCAGCCATAACAGGCATATGAACAATTTCTTCCAGGGTTTTCTTAATGCTGAAGGTTCCCCAACCCAAATTTACTGCCTTATGAATCACGCCTTCACTATCCACCGGTCCCGGTGCACCTACGCCAACACCTGCAATAATTTCCGGAGTAATCTGTTTTTCTTCTATCTTTTTCTGAATACTTGCTGCAATGTCAGGCAGAATATGACTGCCCTCCTCTTCTGTTCTGGTTGGAATTTCCCACTTATCAAGAAGTTCCCCCTCAACATTAAAAAATCCAAGTTTGACGGTAGTTCCACCAATATCTACTCCAAAAACATACTGACTCATGCGTATCCCTCTCTTTATCTTTATTATTGTTTCTGTAATTTATTCGTACTATCGTAAAAAATTTTTAGTCCTCGTCCCCTTCATCATCGCGCTTTCTGGTAAGAGACTCCTGCACCCTTCTATAGAGTTCCTGTGCCGCATTATAGCCCATCTTTTTCTGACGATGGTTAACAGCTGCAGATTCGCAGATCACCGCAAGATTTCGTCCCGGTCGAATAGGAATGTTGTGGCAGACCACCTTATTGCCAAGATATTCTGTATACTCCTCCTCAAGACCAAGCCGGTCATATTCTTTCTCTTTATCCCAGTCCTCCAAGCGGATGACAAGATCTATGCTTTGTGTGTCTTTGACACTGGATACACCGAACAAAGTCTTAACATCTATAATGCCAATACCGCGAAGCTCAATAAAGTGTTTGGTGATATCCGGTGCTGAGCCGATCAGTGTATCATCACTTACTTTGCGGATTTCAACCGCATCATCCGTCACAAGACGATGTCCTCTCTTGATCAGTTCAAGTGCTGCCTCCGATTTACCGATACCGCTTTCACCGGTGATCAACACACCCTCACCAAAAACATCCACCAATACACCGTGCACAGAAATACAGGGAGCAAGCTTTACATTCAGCCATCTGATGATTTCTGCCATAAAGGAGGAGGTGGACTTCTTTGTCATCAGAAGAGGAACCTTATGTTCAATTGCCAACTCTAAAAAAAGCTCATCCGGCTGCAGTTCCCGGCAAAATACAATTGCGGGTATCTCACAGGAAAGAAGTCTTTCATAAATCTCCTTTTTTCTTGCCTGTGGCAGCCCTTCCATATAGGTATACTCCACAAATCCGATCACCTGTAATCTGGTTGCTTCAAAGTGCTCAAAATAACCTGCCATCTGAAGCGCCGGTCTGTTGATATCCGGCTGTGTAATCTTACTTTTGGAAATATCCAGCTGAGGTGTCAGATTTTCCAGTTTCATCTTTTCAATAACTTGTTCCAACTTTACGCTTGCCATACCCCTGCTCCTTTTTATCCATGATTGCAACACATCGTTTGCTCAAATTTCTGTTTACAGTTTAACACAGAAAGTCCACAATCTCAATGATGAAAGAAATCATATATACCTCTAGCAACAGATTCCGGTATCTCATCCAATCCGGCAAGTGTCTCCACATCTGCGTTTTTCACTTCCTCGATCGACCTGAAGCGCCGCATCAGAGCCTTTCTCCTGGAGGGTCCTACGCCCGGTATCTCATCCAGAACTGACTTTACCTGTGCCTTTGATCGAAGCGATCTGTGATACTCAATTGCAAATCTATGAGCTTCATCCTGAATTCTGGTAATCAGCTTAAACCCTTCACTATTTCTGCTGATATTTATTTCTTCATTATTATAATAAAGCCCTCTGGTATTATGATTGTCGTCCTTTACCATACCACAAACCGGAATGGAAAGCTTTAATTCTTCCAGAACCTGAAGTGCAATATTGACCTGACCCTTTCCTCCGTCCATCAAAAGCAGATCCGGAAATTTTGTAAAGCTTCCCAGCTCATTTTCAAATTCCTTTTCCTGTAATTCCTCCTTCTCTTCCATTCCATGAACAAATCTTCTGGTAAGGACCTCCCTCATACAGGCATAATCATCCGGTCCGGACACTGTTTTGATCTTGAATTTTCGATAATCGCTCCTCTTAGGTTTTCCCTTCTCAAAAACCACCATGGAACCCACATTGGCAAATCCACTGATATTAGAGATATCAAAAGCCTCCATTCTATCCACGTGTTCAATTCCTAGAAGACTGCTGATTTCCTTTACTGCTCCGATCGTTCTTCCTTCCTCCCGACGGATTCTCTCCTTGTCCTGAGAAAGTACCAGCATCGCATTTTTAGCTGCCAGTTCTACCAATTTTTCCTTTGAACCTATTTTCGGAACCCTAATGTATACCCTGCTGCCCTTACGCTTCGTGAGCCACTGCTCAATCACCTCTACGTCCTCAATTTCCTCCTGCAGCATCAGTTCCCTTGGAATAAAGGGCGTTCCCGCATAAAATTGCTTTACAAAATCCAGTAAAATCTGTGTTCGCGGCGTGCCTGACACATGTGTCATATAGAAATGTTCTCTTCCGATCAGTTTACCGCCTCTCACAAAGAAAACCTGTACTACAGCATCCTGCTCCTGTGCGGCTAATGCAATAATATCTTTGTCTTCTCCGTCACTATCTGTTATTTTTTGTTTGGAAGCAATTTGTTTCACGCTGTTGTACAGATCTCTGTATCTGATTGCTTCTTCGAATTCAAGCTCCTCTGATGCTTTCTGCATCTTCTGCTCCAGTTCCCGCAAAGTGTCCTGATAGCTTCCGTTCAGAAAATCCAGAGCCTTTTTTACCCGTTCCTGATATTCCTCTTTTGTAATATAGCCCTGACAGGGAGCCATGCATTGTCCAATGTGATAATTGAGACATGCCCTGTCGTTTCCGCAATCACGGGGCAGATTCCGATTACAGGTACGGAGCTGATAGAGCTTATTAATGAGTTCAATGGTATCCTTCACTGCGGTCGCACTGGTATATGGACCAAAATATCTGGAACGATCCTTCTTCATCTGTCTGGAAAACAGAACTCGCGGATACTCCTCTCCCATCGTCACTTTAATATAGGGATAGGTTTTATCATCCTTCAGCATCGTATTATACTTTGGACTGTGTTCCTTGATCAGATTATTTTCCAGCACAAGTGCTTCCAGCTCCGAATCTGTCACAATATATTCAAATCTGCTGATCAGAGACACCATCTTGTCAATCTGAGGTCCTCTCCCTATGTTTTTGCGGAAATAAGACCTGACACGATTATGCAGATTGATCGCTTTTCCCACATAAATAATATTATCCTTTTCATCATGCATGATGTAGACTCCCGGACAATGGGGAAGCTTTTTTAATTCCTCTTGAATATCAAACATATTTCAGCCCCGCTTATCATTCTGACAGACAAATGGACATCATACACCAGTATTACCCGTTTATGATGTCCATGTTCTCAAACTTCCTTTTCCTTATTTCATTTCAAATACTATTTGAAGAAATCTGATGGCGTATTGGAAAACCTTCCCGTAACTGTATTCTCCCTGGATTCCTCGGCCTTTTCTGCATCATTTTCAGCTTCCTTTGCATCACTTTCTGCGCTCTTTGCCTCATCAACCGGATTTTTTTCGGTTTCCTGCACATTTCCTTCTGCTTTCCCGGGTTCCTCATCCGGGGTTTTCTGCTCTGCGCTTTCTGCCTTCTCGCTCTTTTCCTCCGGTTCAGGTATCCCCTTCGCTTCACGGTAAATTTTCATAAACTCTTTACCGCTGATGGTTTCCTTCTCAATCAGGTGAGCCGCCAGCTTATCCATAACCTCCCTGTTTCCCGAAAGCATTTCTTTTGCTTCCTCGTAGCATTGCTTCAGGGTTTCCATAATCTCAGTATCCACATCAGCTGCCGTCCTGTCACTACAGGTAAGTCTGGCACCGCCTCCCAGATATTCACTTTCCACGGTTGCAAGCCCCATCAGACCAAAGCGCTTGCTCATACCGAATCGGGTAATCATATTGGTCACAATATTTGTTGCCTGCTCAATATCATTTGCTGCGCCGGTAGTCACATTCCCAAATACCACTTCCTCAGCAGCACGCCCTCCAAGCAGGCTTACCAGTCTGTCATGAAGCTCTGCCTGTGTCTGAAGGTACTTTTCCTCCTCAGGCACGTGCATCACATATCCGAGCGCTCCCATGGTTCTGGGAACAATGGTTATTTTCTGTACCGGCTCGGAATTCTTTTGCAGAGCGCTGATCAGTGCATGCCCCACCTCATGATAGGAGACAATCTTTCTTTCCTCCTTACTCATGATACGGTCCTTCTTTTCTTTTCCTACCAAAACCTGCTCTACTGCATCAAACAGATCCTTCTGTGTCACGTATTCCCTGCCATGCTGTACCGCATTGATTGCTGCCTCGTTGATCATATTGGCAAGATCTGCCCCTACTGCCCCGCTTGTAGCAAGCGCAATGGCATCCAGATCCACGCTTTCATCCAGATGTACGTCCTTGGCATGCACCTTAAGGATTTCCACTCGGCCCTTTAAATCCGGCTTATCCACAATGATTCTTCTGTCAAAGCGTCCCGGGCGGAGAAGCGCTTTGTCCAGAATCTCAGGTCGGTTGGTTGCGCCAAGTACCAAAATACCTTTCGAGGTATCAAATCCATCCATTTCCGAAAGCAGCTGATTCAAGGTTTGTTCCCTCTCCTCATTCCCGCCCCCATATTTATTATCACGGCTGCGACCGATCGCATCAATTTCATCAATAAAAATAATGCATGGTGCATTCTTGGTTGCTTCCTTAAACAAATCTCTGACACGGGAAGCACCTACACCCACATACAGCTCGATAAAATCCGATCCTGACAGAGAGAAAAAGGGAACCTTGGCTTCCCCGGCCACTGCCTTTGCAAGCAATGTCTTACCGGTTCCCGGAGGTCCTACCAGCAATGCTCCTTTTGGAAGCTTTGCACCAATCTTCGCATATTTCCCCGGATTATGAAGAAAATCTACCACCTCCTGCAGGGATTCCTTCGCCTCATCCTCCCCGGCTACATCCTTAAAGGTGATTCCTGTCTCACGCTGAACATAAACCTTGGCATTGCTCTTTCCAACCCCCATGGGCCCGCCACCTTTTGACATCTTTCGAAACAAAAAGCTCAGAAGTACCCACATTAAAAGGAACGGGAATACATAGGAGAGCAAAAAGCTGATAACCGTACTGGTACCGTTTGCCACCTGCCCCTTAACTTCCACATTATATTTAAGCAGTCTTGCTGTCAACGTGTCGCCGCTCTCGATCCTACCGGTATAATAGGTGACGGAAGGATTCATTCCGTATAAATACAAAAGAGGAGACTGCATTTCCTGTTCTGCCTTAGGTTCAATATAAATCCTGTCCGAACCGATTACGACAGACTCAACCTTTCCCTCTTCTACCATACCAATGAACTCATTGTAGGTAAGTTCCTTCTCGCTCCCGCCTGTAATCAGACTGACAAAGGAGCTCACCAGAAGCAACGAAATCAGTGCTGCGATCACAAACATGATCACATTCTGTTTTCTGGGATCCTTCCCCGGCCCACCGTTATTGCCAGGCCCGTTGTTATTGCCATGGCCGTTGTTTCCGTTTCCGGAGCCGCCATCAAATTGATTTAAATTGTTCTCACTCATTTAGTTACTCTTTCCTTTTATTGTTGGTTCGCTGGTCAGATCTATGCCCAGTTTCTTAAAAGTTTTTATATCTACATCGGATAGCATTACTGATGTATGCACCTGACAGCCCTTCAGCTTAGGCAGCTGCTCTAACGCTTTCTTTGCGTTACTATCCGTCAAAGCAGAGATGGAGAGTGCAATCAGTACTTCATCGGTATGAAGGCGCGGATTCTTTCCCCCCAGATATTTTGTTTTCAACTCCTGAATCGGTCCGATCGCTTCCGGTGAAATTAGGTGGGTATCATGCTCTACATTTCCAAGATACTTCAAAGCATTCAAAAGCAGTGCCGCCGATGCTCCCAAAAGATCTGTGGTCTTGGAGGTAATGATCGTGCCGTCCGACAGTTCAATGGCCGCCGTGGGAACACCCAGCTTTTCAGCACGGTTCTTCGCTGCTACAGTTACCTTTCTGTCATCAGTAGTAATTTTTGCCTGTTTCATCAGAAGTTCAATTTTGTAAACTTCGTTTTCCTTGCTTTTCCCCTTCACAACATTATTTAATGCTGTGTAGTAGCGACGAATTATTTCCATATGGGAGGCTTCCCTGCATGCTTCATCATCCACAATACAGTTTCCTGCCATATTAACTCCCATATCAGTAGGTGATTTATAAGGATTTTCACCGTAAATCCCCTCAAAAATGGCATTCAACACAGGGAAAATCTCAATGTCACGGTTATAATTGACCGTGGTTTCCCCATATGCTTCCAGATGGAAAGGATCAATCATGTTAATATCATTTAAGTCTGCTGTCGCTGCCTCATACGCAAGGTTGATAGGATGCTTCAGCGGAATGTTCCAGATCGGGAAGGTCTCATACTTTGCATAGCCTGCCTTGATCCCTCTCTTATTGTCATGATAAAGCTGGGAAAGGCAGGTTGCCATCTTTCCGCTTCCCGGTCCGGGTGCTGTAATCACTACCAACGGTCTGGTAGTCTCAATATACTCGTTCTTTCCGTAGCCTTCGTCACTGACAATAAGCGGAATATTAGAAGGATAGCCTTCTATCGCATAATGCAGATAAACCTTCACATTCTTCTTTTCAAGCTTTTCCTTGAATGCAACTGCTCCCACCTGTCCAGCATAATGAGTCAGTACCACACTTCCCACATAAAGACCGCGGCTTTCAAATTCCTTCATCAGTCTCTGTACATCTTCATCATATGTGATTCCGAGATCTCCGCGTATCTTATTCTTTTCAATATCGGCAGCATTTATGACGATTACAATCTCCGCTCTGTCAGAAAGCTTCATCAGCATGCGGAGCTTACTGTCCGGTTCAAAACCCGGCAGCACTCTTGATGCATGAAAATCATCAAACAGCTTACCCCCGAATTCAAGATATAATTTGTCCCCGAATTTACTAATTCTTTCCTCGATATGCTCGGACTGCATCTTTAAATATTTCTCATTATCAAATCCCACTCTCATAATATAACCTGTCCACTTTCCCTAGTATATATATCTTCAATTTTTAAATAACATACTGCTTTTAATTGTAGCACAGCTCCCTTAATTATTCCATAAAAAAGAAATGAATGAATATCAATTTTTTATAAAATTTTATTGACAGTCCCTATTGCCAATGCTAAAATCCAATTTATAAAGCAACGGCGCTATGAGCAGGGCTCATAGCGTCTTTTTTTGGTTTTATAAATTAATTTCAGAATATACACAAGAAGGTAGGGATTGTTATGGCAGTAAAATATGTATTTGTAACGGGCGGTGTTGTTTCCGGTCTGGGAAAAGGAATCACAGCCGCTTCATTAGGTCGCCTGCTAAAGGCGCGTGGCTACAAGGTAACCATGCAGAAATTTGATCCATATATCAACATTGATCCGGGCACCATGAACCCGATTCAGCATGGAGAAGTTTTTGTTACGGAGGATGGAACGGAAACCGACCTTGACTTAGGCCACTATGAAAGATTTATTGATGAAAATCTGGACAAAAATTCCAATGTGACCACCGGAAAAATTTACTGGTCTGTGCTTCAAAAGGAACGCAGAGGTGACTATGGCGGTGGAACCGTACAGGTCATTCCCCATATCACCAATGAAATCAAAAGCCGGTTTTATCGGAATTTTACAGATGAGGATACGCGGATTGCCATTATTGAAGTGGGCGGAACAGTTGGTGATATTGAAAGCCAGCCTTTCCTGGAATCTATCCGTCAATTCCAACATGAGGTAGGTCATGAAAATGCTATTCTTATCCATGTAACATTGATCCCGTATCTGAAAGCCTCTCAGGAAATGAAAACCAAGCCTACACAGGCAAGTGTCAAGGAGCTGCAGGGGATGGGCATTCAGCCCGATATCATCGTGTGCAGAAGCGAACACCCCTTAGATCAGGGAATCAAGGATAAAATTGCTCTGTTTTGTAATGTTCCGGGCAGTCATGTGCTTCAGAATCTAGATGTGGAATATCTTTATGAAGCACCGCTTGCTATGGAAAATGAACATCTGGCTCAGGTTGCCTGTGAATGCCTGAAGCTTGACTGCCCGGAACCGGATCTTACAGACTGGAAAGCCATGGTAGAATCCCTGCGCACTCCTGCGGGCGAGGTTTCGGTTGCTATCGTAGGTAAATATGTACAGCTTCATGATGCCTATATCAGCGTGGTTGAGGCGCTAAAACATGGTGGCATATTTAACCATGTTTCTGTCAATATCAAATGGATCGATTCTGAGGCTGTTACTGCCGAAAACGTAAATGAATTATTGGGAGATGTAAGTGGGATTCTTGTTCCCGGAGGCTTTGGTCCCCGCGGTATTGAAGGTAAAATCTGCGCTATTCAATATGCCAGAGAAAATAACATCCCTTATCTTGGTCTGTGCCTTGGTATGCAGCTCGCCATCGTGGAATTTGCCCGTCATGTAATCGGTTACCACGATGCACACAGTATTGAGCTTGACCCTGCCACCACACATCCTGTGATCGCTTTATTGCCGGATCAAAATGGCGTGGAGGATATTGGCGGAACCTTACGTTTAGGCTCCTATCCCTGTGTGCTTGACAAGAATTCCAAAGCCTATGCCCTATACAATGAGGAGACTATCCACGAGCGTCATCGTCATCGCTATGAAGTAAACAACGATTATCGGTCTGTTCTTACGGAGTATGGCATGATGCTTTCCGGTATTTCCCCTGATGGACGTATCGTAGAAATGTGCGAGCTTCCGGAACATCCCTTCTTTGTTGCAACGCAGGCACATCCCGAACTGAAATCAAGACCGAACAGACCTCATCCTCTGTTTAAAGGCTTCATAAAAGCAGCAGTTGAATATCAAAAATAGCATAAAATATACGGCACCGTACTCTTCGGTACAGTGCCGTTTTTTACAAGCCTTACTGTATTACATTCTGGCATCCTCTACATTATCCTGAAACCACTGATAAGCCAGCTTTATACCCTCTTCAAGTTCTACCTTATGCATCCAGCCAAGCGCATGAAGCTTGTCCACATTTGTCAGCTTACGGGGAGTGCCGTCCGGCATATCCTTGTTCCACACAATCTCACCTTCAAACCCAACCACACGCTGAACCGTCTCTGCCAGTTCCTTAATCGTTACCTCTTTTCCGGTACCGATGTTGACATGCTGTTCTCCATCATAATTCTCAAGTAAGAATACGCAGGCATCTGCCATATCATCCACATAAAGGAACTCACGCAGGGGAGTTCCGGTTCCCCAAAGCTCTACGGAAGGAGCATGGTTTACCTTTGCCTCATGAAATTTACGGATCATTGCCGGCATTACGTGGGAGCCCTGAAGATCATAATTGTCATGAGGTCCGTACAGATTGGTCGGCATACAGCTGATAAAGTTATCACCATACTGTCTTTTATAAAACTTACACATTTCAAGTCCTGCTATCTTTGCAATCGCATATGCCTCATTTGTCGTCTCCAGCGGACCGGTGAGCAGGGCATCTTCCGGAATGGGCTGGGGCGCCATTTTCGGATAAATACAGGTGCTTCCCAGGAAGAGAAGCTTTTTTACGTGATATTGATGGCAACACTCAATCACATTGCACTGAATCTGCATATTTTCATAGGCAAAATCCGCAGGGGCCGTATTGTTGGCATTGATACCACCAACCTTTGCTGCTGCAAGCACCACAATATCCGGTTTTTCCGTCTCAAAAAATTCTCTTACCATCGCCTGATCCTTCAGGTCAAGCTCCTTGTGGGTTCTTCCGATAATGTTGTTATAGCCCTTTGCCTGAAGATTTCTGACGATCGCACTTCCTACCAGACCTCTGTGGCCTGCCACATAAATTTTGTCTGTCTTTTCCATTTCCATTTCCTTCCTTCAATTTAATAATAATCTTATTTAGAATGAATTACATCCTTAAAGCCTTCCTCAATGATATCTCCCCGAAAGATATCCTCTGCCTTTACGGGAGAAGCCGGAAAAGCCTCATAGCCTGTCCTGTCTCCACTTTCCGAATAGTAAAAGATATATCCGTTAAGCTCATAGGCTTTGGTTTCAAAGTTTTCATAGTCCTTCTGGCAGATAAGGAAATCAGCAGAAGCGGTTTTGTATAATTCCATACCAAACATCGCAAATTTATATATTCCCAATAAGGAGAGTAACACAACAAAAAGTCTAAAGTGATCTGTATGTGGGCTCAGTTTCAGATACAGATATCCCCAGGTTATGGCTGCAGCAAGCCATAAAAACACACATCCATACCGGATCAGCGGGGCACTGAGCAGCCAGAACAAAAAGCATGCCACAAGTGTCATTGCTATATGCAGATAGTCCACCATATCCTTCCTCTTCTTTATCACTGCATAAATAAAGAAAGCAAGCAAAAGCAATACGCCGCTTACTGCCAGCGCCAGAAACACCTTATCTGTACCGTGAAGGCCTGTGATCCACTCCGGAAGCCACACGGTAAGAGGATCATCATATCTTGCCACATCGGTAAAGCCTCTTCCCCACACCTGTATTTCTTTCGCGTCATAATCTGCCATTCCCTTCGGAATCTTAAAATCCACATCAAAAAGATCGATTGCTGTAAAAGGATAAACCAGCCAGCCTGAAAGAATTACATTCCGTATCAGAAAAGGAGCGATCGTAAAAAGTCCCAGTAAAAGAAATTTGACAATTTCTCTCCCACGCTTTTCTTTTATCATCTGCACTGCCGGCTTCAACACCAGAAGCAAAATCAATGCACCAGAAAGCTTCACACTGACCACCAGCACACACATGAGACACAGAAGCGCATAAGACAAGTAAGATCTCTCTTCTCTTTCCAGAAGCTCTAACCATCGGATCACAATGAAAAATACCAAAAGCACCATAAAATAATCTGATGCAGGAGATATCATTTCGTCAAATATATTGAGCAAATAGTAAGCAGCCATTATCCTTGCAAAATCAGAGAGCATTGGTTTCTTAACCCTGTCTCTCCTAACCGCCTCCCCACAGACAAGAAAAAGCAGAAAAGCAAGAAAACCTGCGCAGCAGTGAAAGGACTGCCCTCCCAGAAATGCCATACTGTATAGCGCT
>SAMEA3663269__coassemble_49_pt1 | contig 48515 bp, 42 predicted proteins | sample SAMEA3663269__metabat2_high_PE_026 | metagenome-assembled genome bin SAMEA3663269 (sample SAMEA3663269) | pig gut metagenome | biome: pig gut; feature: pig-associated habitat; material: faeces | place: China | collected 2013 | reverse complement strand
GGTACGGGTATGTGTGGAGCATGTCGTGTGACAGTGGGCGGAAAGGTAAAATTTGCCTGTGTAGACGGGCCGGAATTTAATGGACATGAAGTGAATTTTGATGAAGCAATGCAGCGCCAGCAGTTGTATAAGACAGCGGAGGGAAGAGCATTCCTCAAGGCCAAAGAAGGAGATACCCATCATGGCGGATGCGGAAACTGCGGAGGTGACAAATAATGGACGTATTAAAGAAAATCCCTGTCAGGGAACAGGATGCTAAGGAAAGAGCAGCTAATTTTGAAGAGGTATGCCTTGGCTATAATAAAGAGGAAGCAATGGAAGAGGCAACAAGATGTATCAACTGTAAAAATGCACAGTGCATTAAGGGTTGTCCTGTATCCATCAATATTCCAGGCTTTATTGAAAAGGTAAAGGAAGGCGATATGGAAGCTGCCTACCAGATAATCAGTGAATCCTCCGCACTTTCTGCTGTATGTGGACGTGTCTGCCCGCAGGAGAGTCAGTGTGAGGGAAAATGTATCAGAGGAATTAAGGGAGAGGCAATCTCAATCGGAAAGCTGGAACGCTTTGTAGCTGACTGGGCAAGTGAAAATGGCATTAAGCCTCAGGGTGCGAAGGAAAAGAACGGTAAGAAGGTTGCTGTGATCGGTTCCGGCCCTGCTGGACTTACCTGTGCGGGTGATCTTGCAAAGCTGGGTTATGAGGTGACGATTTTTGAGGCCCTGCATGAGCCCGGCGGTGTTCTGGTTTACGGAATTCCGGAATTCCGACTTCCTAAGACTAAGGTTGTGGCTAAGGAAATCGAAAATGTAAAAGCGCTTGGTGTAAAAATTGAGACAAATGTGGTAGTAGGAAAATCAGTTACGATAGATGAGTTGCTTTCTGAGGAAGGCTTTGATGCTGTGTTCATCGGTTCCGGTGCAGGACTTCCCAAATTCATGGGGATTCCGGGAGAACAGGCAAACGGTGTATTCTCAGCAAACGAATATCTGACAAGAAGCAATCTTATGAAGGCGTTTGATGAAAATTCCAGCACACCTATCATGAGAGGGAAAAAGGTGGCAGTTGTTGGTGGCGGAAATGTTGCCATGGATGCTGCTAGAACAGCACTTCGCCTTGGCGCGGAGGTTCACATTGTGTACAGAAGAAGTGAGGAAGAACTTCCTGCCCGTGTGGAGGAGGTACATCACGCAAAGGAAGAAGGGATCATTTTTGATCTCTTGACAAATCCCGTTGAAATTCTGGAAGATGAGAAGGGCTGGGTGTCCGGTATCAAGTGTGTAAAAATGGAATTGGGAGAGCCCGATGAATCCGGCAGAAGACGTCCGGTAGAAATTAAAGGCTCCGAATTTGTGATTACTGTTGACACGGTTATCATGTCCCTTGGAACATCGCCGAATCCATTGATTTCTTCTACAACAGAGGGACTTGAGGTTAATAAGTGGAAATGCATAGTGGCAGATGAAGAGTTCGGTAAAACCTCCAAGGAAGGGGTTTATGCAGGCGGTGATGCCGTTACGGGTGCAGCAACGGTTATTCTGGCTATGGGAGCCGGCCGTGCAGGTGCTAAAGGAATTGATGAATATTTAAAGAATAAATAGTCAAAAGCACATTAGAAGAATGGAGAGGCTGTTGCATAAATCTTTTTGTTAAGGGTATTATCCTTTATGTGGACAAAAGATTTAGGTAACAGCCCTTATGTCCTTTACAAATGAAAATAAGAAATTATTAATAATTCTTTTTTGAGAAATTAAAAAATGTGCGATATAGTAAGAGAAGGTTAGGCAGAATGAAGAGCTTAACGGGAAAGGCATAGGAGTATTTATGAAAAAGATATTTGATGAGGATGACGATGATTTTCAGAATTTTGATAAAGCAAAAATAATTGTGAGCGTTATTCCCGTGGTTCTGATTATTCTGATTCTTGCAGTCATGTTGATTGTAAACAATCGGAAAAAAACAGATAGAAATACAGATGATGTACAGCAGAGTATTCTGGATTATGCGGATGAGGGGAATCAATCAGAAGGACTTGAGAGCAACAGCGTACAGACGGGATCCGATGCGGTGAAGAATGATAAGCAGGAGGTACAGACGGAGGAAACACCGTCCCCATTGCCCAAAGCCACTCTAAGTCCGACGCCCTATAAAGAGGTCATGAAGCAGACAACAGTTGATTACAGTAAGATTAAATTTGATAAAGATGAGCAGTTGAAAGAGATGATGACTTATTGGGAGGACAGTAATCAGAAGGCACTGGATGATCTGGCAAATCTGGATCGCTTTAAAGCAATGTCATGGAAACTGAAGGGAACGAAGGAGTGCTACTATTATGGAGAAGTGAATGCATCAGGTCAGGCTGACGGTACCGGAATAGCAGTGTATGCAGATAATCAGTATTATTACGGAAGCTGGAAGAATGGTGAAAGAAGCGGAACCGGGACCTTTATTCATTATCATTTTCACGATACCGCAAATACAACAGATGTCTATACTTATCATCAGTATACAGGCTCCTGGGCAAATGATCTTCCTGATGGAGAGGGATCTGAGCATTATGATTTTGATAAGGATCTGTTGAAGGATGATCAGCGGTATACTTCTAACCGAATCGGAAGCTATTCTGCAGGGCTGGTGCATGGAGAGTTTTACCTGACAACGATCGAAGCCGGCAAGGAGGATATGATGGAATGGGAGGCACAGGCGGAACATGGCTCCTGGATTTATCGGTTAGACAAAAAAGATGGTAAGGGAAATCGACCGGTGTTTGTCGATTATAATGATCCTAATGACTTTTTCTGGATGCTGCCGAAGGACAATGTTAATATCGGAGTTCCGTGCCTGATCTCTAAGAATAAAAATTAGTGGAAACATATGTCAATCCGTAGTAAAATAGTACTTGGGGTATGAAGGAGGTACGGAGTATGGCATGGTGTCCGAAATGTAAATGTGAGTATGTGGAAGGTGTTACCATATGTGCAGACTGTGGGTGTGAACTGGTAGATAAACTTCAGGAGGAAGAACCGGAGCCGGAGCTGACACAGCAGGATGCACTTGCTATGATACAGGCGGTAAAGGAGAGCGGAAAGGATATTCCCGAGGAACTTTTTGAGGAAATGGAAGGGGCTGAGGAATTCTTCTCTGATGAGGATGAGCCGTCAGCAGGGTATCAGAGCCCCTATGTCAATAACGAGGAAAAAGCAGAAGAAAACAGAACCTCGGCGTATACACTTCTTACAGTAGGCGGTGCAGGACTGATTGTGATTGCTCTTTTTTTTCTTGGCATCATTGATTTTGGAACCTCGCTTACCAATAAATATATGATTACCGGTGTGATGGGAGTTCTTTTTATCCTGTTTATCGTTATGGGAATCGTATCTTTAAAAAATTCCAAAATATTAACGAAGAAGGCTCATAAGGAAAACAACCTGACTGCCGAGATCAAGAAGTGGTGTATCGATAACCTGAAGGAGAAGGAGATCGATCAGCTCCTTTCCCTTGAGCAGCAGTCACTGGAATTGAAATATTTTCAACGGTTTGATTATATGAAAAAGGCGATTCAAAAGCAGTTTATGAATTTGGATGAGAGCTATCTTGACAGACTGATTGAGGAGGTCTATGCGGATATTTTTGAGGAAGAGAATGAATGAGAATCACCATTATCTGTGTCGGTAAAATAAAAGAGGATTTTTACAGAAAGGCAGTTTCTGAGTTTGAAAAGCGCCTGAGCAGATATTGCAGACTGGAAATTATCGAGGTACAGGATGAGAAGACACCGGACAATGCAAGCCCTGCTCAGGAGGAGCAGATCAAGGAAAAGGAAGCTTCCAGAATTTTAAGGCATCTTAGTGAGGATGCCTATATTTATTCTCTGGAAATTAAAGGAGAGAATCCGGATTCTGTTTCCTTTGCAAAGCAGCTGAATCAGCTGGCAGTGCAGGGGAAGGCCCATATCCAGTTCGTGATCGGGGGTTCGCTGGGACTGCACCGGGAGGTATCAAGGCGCGCAGACCGTGCTATCAGTTTTTCCAATATGACATTTCCGCATCAACTGATGCGAGTGATACTGCTTGAACAGATTTACAGAAGCTATCGAATTAACAAGGGGGAACCCTATCATAAATAATATTGTGTATCGTGTGGAGGAATGAAAATGAGAATGTATGATCTGATTATGAAGAAAAGAAATGGTGGCGCGCTTTCGAAGGAAGAAATTTATTTTATGATCAGGGAATATACAAATGGAGCTATTCCGGATTATCAAATGTCGGCAATGATGATGGCAATCTATTTCAGGGGAATGGATGAGGAGGAAACACTGCATCTCACAATGGCTATGGCAGAAAGCGGTGATATGCTTGATCTTTCACAAATCAAGGGTGTAAAGGTGGATAAGCATAGTACAGGTGGTGTGGGAGATAAAACCTCCCTTGCACTGACTCCCATGGTGGCTGCCTGTGGTGTGAAGATTGCCAAGATGAGCGGAAGAGGACTGGGGCATACAGGAGGAACGATTGATAAACTGGAAAGCTTTCCCGGTTTCTCGACAGACATTTCGACCCGGCAGTTCATTTCTAATGTGAATGAGGTCGGAATTGCCATTATGGGACAGACCAAAGAGCTTGCGCCGGCAGACAAAATGCTATATGCATTACGAGATGTAACAGCGACTGTTGATAATATGTCTCTGATCGCCTCCTCTATCATGAGTAAAAAGCTGGCCGCAGGGGCAGACGCCATAGTGCTTGATGTCAAGACAGGGAGCGGCGCATTTATGAAGAAACAGGAGGACGCCTTTGCATTAGCAAAGGAGATGGTAAGTCTTGGAAAAAATGCGGGGAGAAAAACGCTTGCAGTGGTTTCTGATATGGACCAGCCTCTGGGCAATGCAATTGGCAATGTGTTAGAGGTGCAAGAAGCAATTGATACCCTGAGAGGAAAGGGACCGGCTGACTTTACTGAGCTTTGTATGACACTGGGGTCCCTGATGCTGATGGCAGGTCAAGTGTCAGTAACAGAGAAGGAGGCAAGAGCACAGCTTGAACAGGTCATAAGAAATGGTAGCGCACTTGATAAGCTGGCGGAATTTGTAAAAGCACAGGGGGGAGAAGAAAACGCGGTATATCATCCGGAACTGCTTGCAAAGGCGGTCTATGAGGAGCCGATCCTTGCTCCTGAGGACGGGTATGTTCAAAAGATTATTTGCGATGAGGCGGGAATTGCTTCGCTGATTCTCGGAGGCGGGCGTGAAACCAAGGATAGTGTGATTGATCTTTCGGTTGGCATAATCTTGAACAAGAAGGTGGGAGCACACGTTAACGCAGGAGAAGAACTGGCAGTTCTATATGCAAATGATAAAGAAAAATTAAAGACAGCAAAAGAGCGTTTAATGAATGCGTATCGGATAGGAAAAGAAAAAATTGAAAAAAATAATGTGATTATCGGAGTCGTGAAATAGAAAGTGCAATTTTCAGGCTGGTCTAGATGAGAGCTTTTCATCATATAGTATGGTATGATGAAGAAGAAGCATAAATCAGGAAAGATCTGGGCACAGACCAGAAGAGAAAGAGAAGAGAATAGAACCGTATCAAACAGAGAGCTTGTAGTAGAATCCCTGAAACTACCTAAGGATTCTATGCTTGGAGCTTCCATTGTGACAGTTACAGGAAATTCAGAAGCTTTTGTGGAAAATTATCGAGGGATTATTGAGTACACCAGTCAGGTGATTTTGCTGCAGGGGAAGACCTGTAGGATTGAAATCTGCGGAAAAAGGCTGAGCATAGTCTATTATACTAATGAGGATATGAAGATCAGCGGATGGATCGATCAGATCCGCTACTTAAGTTCGTAGAAAGTGTGAGGTGCGGTATGCTTCAGGTGATTCGGTATCTGCAGGGATATCTTACGATTAAGGTGTGGGGGTTCTCCCCGGAGCGATTCATGAATCTTTGCAGTAATCATAAAATATTTCTCTGGAATATCAGGAATCATGGTGATTACTACACCATGAATATACGCTTGAAAAATTTTTATCGACTGAAAGGATTTACAAGGAAAACAGGAACAAGGGTGGTCATAACGGGACGTTATGGACTACCCTTTCTTTCTGTGCGCGCATGGAAAAGAAAAATCTTTCTGCTGGGACTTTTCGGAAGCCTTTGCTTTTGGATATGGATGTCGGGCTTTATCTGGGCAATTGAAGTCAATGGAAACTATTATGTGACGACCGATGTGTTTCAGGATTTCCTGAAGGAAAATGAAATTCAGACGGGAATGAAAAAGAAAAATGTTGATATTGAAAAGCTTGAGGAGGCCATCAGAACCCATTTTGATATAGTGACATGGACCTCCGCGCAGATAGACGGAACCAGACTTTTGATACAGGTTAAGGAAAATGACCTGATTATTGCAGAAAAAGGAGAAACAAAGGAGGCGCAAGTAGAAGCAGGAGTGGACCTTGTCGCTGACAAGGACGGTACAATTGTCAGTATTGTGACAAGAACCGGAGTACCGAAGGTAAGTGCCGGAACACAGATAAAGAGGGGAGATATTCTGGTAGAAGGGGGCGTTCCAATCTATAATGATGATAGTACCGTAAAGCGATATGATTTTTGTAATGCAGATGCTGATATTATATTGAGATGTGTTTATTCCTTTGAAGAACAAATCGCTGAAAAATATGAAAAAAAGATATATACAGGAAGAGAACGGGAGGTACCTTTTTTTCTGATAGGAACCAAAAAGTTTAAAATACAGGTGCCGGGAAATACTTATGAGAATAGTGATCTGATAGAAGAGAAAAGACAGCTGAAGCTGTTCGACAATTATTATTTGCCAGTGTATATCGGAGAGAATCTTGTCAGAGAATACAAGATAGAGGAGAAAATATATACCAAGGAGGAGGTTAAGATGCTGTTTGAAGAAAGACTTCAAAAATTTATTCAAACTTTACAGGAAAAAGGGGTACAAATTATAGAAAAAAATGTTACAATTAATAAGACTTCCGGCGTATGGAAAATGAAAGTGGATTTCCTTGCGGAAGAAAAGACGGGAACGGCGAAGAGAACAACATTGATGCAGATTGAAGAATCGCCGGAACCGGAAGCAGATTAGGAGCAATGCATGGGAGAACTTTCTGAAGTAATAATGGTCCCTGCCACAGAGCAGCAAAATGTTTTCGGTGAATTTGACAATCATATCAAAAAATTGGAGAGACAGCTTAAGGTATCGATTGTAGACCGTAACGGTGAAATCAGAATCAGTGGAGAGACTGGCAGCGTGAAACGTGCAAAGGCAATTATTGAGGAAATGACAGAATTATCAAAAAGGGGAAATATCATTCAGGAACAGAATGTAGATTATGCAATTACGATGAGTATGGAAGAGAATGATGATGTTTTATTGGAAATAGATAAGGATTGTATTTGTCATACCATTTCCGGAAAGCCGGTAAAGCCCAAGACACTTGGACAGAAGCAGTATGTAGATGCAATTCGAAACAACATGGTGGTATTCGGATTGGGACCGGCGGGAACAGGAAAGACCTATCTTGCGATGGCAATGGCGATAACAGCATTTAAAAATCAGGAGGTTGAGAGAATCATTCTTACAAGACCGGCCATTGAAGCAGGTGAAAAACTCGGTTTTTTGCCGGGAGATCTGCAAAGCAAGGTAGACCCGTACTTAAGACCGCTTTATGATGCACTTTACCAGATTATGGGTGCGGAGACGTTTTTGAAGAATATGGAAAAGGGGCTTATTGAGGTAGCACCCCTGGCATATATGAGGGGGCGTACTTTGGATAATGCCTATATTATTCTGGATGAAGCACAGAATACAACTCCGGCGCAGATGAAAATGTTTCTGACCAGAATCGGATTTGGCTCAAAGGTAATCGTAACTGGAGATGCATCCCAGAAGGATCTTGCACCGGGGAGCAGTTCGGGACTTGATGTAGCAACTAAAGTGCTGCATGGCATTGAAGGAATCGCATTTTGTAAAATGAGTAGCCGGGATGTGGTCAGACACCCGCTTGTGCAGAAGATTGTCAAGGCATATGAGAGCTATGAAGCAAAAGAGAGCAGTAGTATAAAACGTAAAAACAGGAACATAACGCATGGAAAAAAGCAGTGAAGTAAACAGCAATTTAAATGATTCAGGAAGGAAAAGCAGACGCCTGCAGGAGGTTCTTCTTTTTCTGCTTACAGTTGCCGGAAGTGGTCTGGCATCTTATTTGTACAAAAGAACGGAAATTCAGACAGCAGGACTAATGATTCTGGCAGCCGTTGGAATAGTTGCTGTCATTTTCTCGATAGAGCAGGCGTTTTTTAAGGGCAGCCTGCTGTTTGATAATGGAGAGCATCTTATGCGATTCACGTTCCTTTATTTTGTTTTTCTGTGCGGAAGCCTGTTGTTCCCGCTTCTTCCGGTTGGCGGATGGCCGTACCTTGCGGTGTTTATCGGACTAATGATATTCAGCAATCAGGTGGTTGGAATTAGTGCCGGGACAGTTCTGCTTATGATTACGAGTCTGTTATATGGAGGAAATGGAAGCGAATTCTTTATTTATTTCATCGGAGGACTGATTGGTGCTACCGTATTTTCTTATGTAGATGTTGCTTTCAGGGTAGTACTTCCGCTTGTGATATCCCTGATGATGCAGATGGTGTGCCTGTCTATTCAGGAGGTACTGTTTGTCAATGAAACACTGCATTTGGACATGTTTCTGATTCCTGCGGTGAATCTCCTGGTCTGTATGATTTTGCTGCTGATCCTGTTAAAGTACTTTAGCTTTGCGGTAATCTACAGTAAAAGAGACCTATATATGGATATTAATGATCCGGAATGTCAGCTGCTTGTAGAACTGAAAAATTCATCGAAAGATGAGTATTATCATACGATCCATACGGCATATCTGTGTGACAGGATTGCCAGAAAACTGAATATGGATGATGCACTGGTAAAGGCTTGCGGTTATTACCATAGAATTGGAGTTATTAAGGGAGAGAACAACTGGGAGAATGTGAATGCGATTCTCGAGGAGAACCAGTTCCCCCAGAGGGTGAAGGAGGTTTTGAAGGAATATCTGGATAAATCAGAAATTATCAGGTCAAAGGAAACAGTGGTGCTTCTTTTTTCCGATACGGTTATTTCCTCCATTAGTTACCTTTTCTCAAAGGACCCCAAGATACAACTGGATTATGAGAAGATCATTGAGAGTATTTTTAAGAAGAGAATTGAGAGCGGAGTGATAGAACACAGTGATTTGTCCTTTGGAGAATTACAGGAAATGAAAAAAATTCTGATGGAGGAAAAACTATATTATGACTTCTTACGTTGAGATTGATACGGATATTACGTTTGCATTTGATGTAAAGGAAATTCTGGATGCAGTGCTGGAACAGACTCTGACACAGGAGAAGTGTCCTTATGAAGCACAGGTAAATCTGTTGATAACAGACGATGAAGGAATCCGCGAATTTAACAGGCAATTCAGACAGGTGGATTCCCCTACGGATGTTCTTTCCTTTCCAATGATTCCGTTCGAAAGGGAGGCGGATTTTTCTATTGTGGAGGCGGAAGAAGCAGACTGCTTTGATCCTGACAGTGGAGAACTCCTTCTGGGGGATATTATCATATCTGCGCAGAAGGTGCTGGAGCAGGCAGAAAAGTATGGACATTCCACTAAAAGAGAATTTGCATTTCTTACAGCACACAGTATGCTGCATCTATGCGGCTATGATCATATGGAACAGGAACAGGCAAAGGCTATGGAACAGAAGCAGGAGCAGATCCTTGTCAGGCTGGGAATTACAAGAGAGGATTAATATCAGGTACAGTCAGGAGAATTTATGAGAAAAACGGAACGAAAAAGGAACTCTTCCATAAAAAGAGATTACTATACAATTGTAGCAGGACTTGTATTTATAGGAACTATGATTTTTCGAATTCCACTGGAACATATGATAGGGGATAAGGGACTTGCATGCTATGGAACCGCATATGAAATCTATTTTGTTTTAGGAGGAATGATTTCCTATGGACTTTCAGAAACTGTTTCCGCATTGGTGAGATATCGGGTCAAACGTGAACAGTATAAAAATGCACAAAAGGTGTTGGGCAGTGCGGTGATGCTGGGAGGAGTACTTGGAGCAATTCTTGGTGTTTTGCTGGGCCTTTTAGGACATGTGATTTCGAATAGGATTTTTCATATTCCGCTTGCAGGTCTTTCGGTATGTGTGATGGCACCGGCAATTTTCTTTTTCATTTTAACAGGAGTATTCAGAGGATATTTTCAGGGGAATGGCTCCAGGATACCTGCAATGCACTCACAGCTTTTACAGATTGTGATTCTGTTCGCAGGCGGATTGATTTTTTGCAGAATTTTTAGCGACTATGGAAGTAAGGTGTCGGCACTTCTTCAAAATGAGGACTATACCAGTGCTTATGGCGCTATGGGAGCTACATTGGGGCTTCTGATATCGTCGGTACTAGGATTTTTACATGTACTCATTTTGTATCTGGTCTTTAAGGAAAACATAAAACGGCAGATGAGCAGGGAAATGCCGAAAAATCAGGATTCACGATTCCATATATTTCATATGTTGGTGGGAACAGGAGGAATGTATTTTCTATACTGGTTTTTCTTTCATGGGCAAACTCTGTCAGGAGAACTGATTCTTATGCGTTTCGCTCCGAATCCAGGTGAAATACTTGCATCCTGGGGGGCCTATTATGGGAAGGTGATTCCTGTGATCGGAAGTATTTGTGGTATCCTCAGCTTAATCTGCCTGCCGGAGGTTAGAAAAATTGTGGCTCTGCAGGAGAGAGAGGAATATCGTCTTGCAAGGGAAAAACTGGGAGCACTCATCCATCAGAGTGCCGTCTTCGGAGTGCCGTCTGCCGTTTTTCTGGCTGTTTTCGCAGAAAGCATTCTGGATATCCTGTTTGGTGGAAACAATGCTAAGACTGCGGTATGGTTGCAGTTTGGGAGCATTTTGATTATTTTCATTCTTTTTTCTATGATTTTTATGGAATTTCTTTTGCGAAGCAGAAAGCTTGTTTACGTGACGGGAATCGGAGCCGGTGCATTTCTGCTACAGGCGGTTTTGCTTGTACTTATGGTAAAATCCGAAAGCCTGGGAATGCTTGCTCTTATCGTGGCCGGTATAGTTTTCTATACAGTTACTGTGGTTGGCGGGTTTATCCTGTCAGGACGCAAATTGCAATACAGAAAGGAGTGGATCAGAGGAATTATTCTGACGATCCTGTCTGCTGCTTTGTCAGGAATAATTGCGATGCTTTTAAATAAAGCCCTTGCGTCATTGATGGGAGAATTACTTTCGTTTTTCCTATGCTTGATTGTTGCAATAGTGGTATATTTGGTAATTCTTGTGGTGACAAGAGCATTTACTGCTGAGGAACTTGAGAAAATGCCGTGTGGTTTTCTCCTGATATGGCTGGCAGGAATGTTTCAGATTAGAGAATAGGTTTCATTTTTTTGGCTGATACTGTTAATAACAAAATAGTAGAGGTGTATGCTATGAAATTTGTGAAACGTATCAGCCTGTTTTTTATTTATCCCTTATTTATGTTTGCAGTAGGTTTTACTTCCAATATGATGCTCATGGATTTTTTTTATCCCAGTACATCACAAAACCGAAAACAGATTTCCGGTGAGGAATATGTCAAGGAGCAGCTTCCCGTGTCAGTCGGTGATTCTCATGTTGTTACAGCAAATACCAAGTATATCGTACAGCAGTATGACATTTTAAAGCAGCAACTTACACAGGCAGAAGAGCCGGCTCCTGATAAATTCATCGGTCTGGATCGGCAAAAGCTTGCTCAGGAAATTGAAGATTACAATCGGAATCCTTCTCTGACAGACCAGGAGAAAGGTTTTACTTACATGGAACTGGTGTCTTTTTCAGATGATAAGGTTGTGGTGAAGAAGAGTTATGAGCCAAAGGAGGAGACAAAAGGTTTTTTTCTGATCAATGAAAATCATTATGTGGTTGTTTACGATCATACGCTTTCACAGGTGTTTATGAATACGGATATTTTGGTGGAAGGACTACCACAGAAATTACAGCAGGAAATAATCAATATGAAATATATACAGGATGAGGGAGAATTGTATAATTTCCTGGAATCCTATTCCAGTTGATAAGGTATTAATTATTTGGAGCAATCGATGAAAAACGGAGTTAAAGTGGCAGTGATCGGAGCCGGTGCATCAGGAATGATGGCGGCTATTACTGCATCGGAGTTTGGAGCAGAGGTGACTCTGTATGAAAAAAATGACCGTGTAGGTAAGAAGATTCTTGCCACCGGAAACGGGAGATGCAATTTCAGTAACCTTGCACTTTCTGTAGAACAGTATTATTGTGATGACAAGGATAAGCTCGATAAGCTTTTTCAGACATTTTCCGCACTGGATGCGGTCAGCTTTTTTGAAAAATGCGGTATGATGACGAAAAGCAAGAATGGATATCTCTACCCTTATTCAGAACAGGCATCTGCGGTTCTTGATATTCTGAGAATGGAATTGGTTGAAAAGGAAGTTAAGCTTTGCTCTGAAACGGAGATTACCGATATTATTTACAGCAGAGAAAAAATGGCATTTCAGCTGAAGGAGCCGGACGGAAAAAAACGCTGTTATGATAAGGTGATTCTTGCCTGTGGAAGCCCGGCATCTCTCAAAAAGGGTGCAGGAAGAACCGGCTATAAACTGGCAGAAAGCTTAGGACATCGAATCAGACCGATTATGCCGGGGCTGGTACAGCTTATTTCCGATGCGCCTTTCTGCAAATCTCTTGCGGGAGTTCGCTGTCAGGCGGGAATTCGTCTGCTTATAGATGGAGAAGAACATGCATCTGAGCAGGGAGAGGTGCAGTTTACAGACTATGGTGTTTCAGGAATTCCGATATTTCAAGTCAGCAGACTGGCAGGGTACGCTTTACGGGAAGGAAGAGAAGTTACAATTCTCTTAGATTTCTTCCCGGAGCAGGGTGACAGACAGGCTTTTGAAGAATTCGTAAGAAAAAGATTTATTAACAATCAGAACAGAACCTTGGAGGAATTTCTGACAGGAACTCTGAATCGAAAAATAAATATGGTTCTGATTAAGCAATGCGGATGTAAGACGAACATGACTGCTGCGGAAGCCGGATATGGAAAAATCAGTGAAATGATGCAGAAGAGCAGAGCATTTGAAATACATATAAATGGAATTAATTCCGTAGAAAATGCTCAGATCTGTGCAGGTGGTGTTGCATTTGAGGAGCTTGATGCTAAATTACAGTCAAAGCTGGTACCGGGATTGTATGTTACGGGAGAACTGGTGGATGTTGACGGAAAATGCGGAGGCTACAATCTGCAATGGGCATGGACCAGTGGTTATATTGCCGGGAAAAGTGCTGCAGAAGACGGAAAGACGGTAAAGGAATGATTTAAGATGCTGAGGATAAACCAGTTGAGACTGCCGGTCGGACATTCTAAAGAAGAACTGATACGCCGTGTCCAAAAAGTTCTTCGATGCCGGGAAGTACCGGAGATCACAATAGTACGGCGCTCTGTTGATGCGAGAAAGAAACCGGAACTCTATTTCAATTATATTTTAAATATTAAGGTCTCTAATCAGGGTGAAATCTATCGGAGATGTGACAGGAAACAGGTAGAAATTTGGGAAGAAAAGCCCTATCATTTCCCGGTAGAAGGATATCGGGGAAAGGAACGTCCGATTATTATCGGAACCGGTCCTGCCGGTCTGTTTTGCGGATATATGCTGGCAAATGCTGGGTTTCATCCAATCCTTCTGGAACGTGGAAAAAGCGTTAAGCAGCGGACCCTCGATGTGCAGCAATTCTGGGAAACGGGAAACCTGAACCCGGAATCCAACGTGCAGTTTGGCGAAGGAGGAGCCGGTACCTTTTCTGATGGGAAATTAAACACGCTGGTAAAGGATAAATACGGACGAAACAGGGAGGTTCTATCTCTGTTTGTAAGGATGGGAGCACCGGAAGAAATCCTGTATGATCATAAGCCACATATCGGAACGGATGTTTTGTGCAAGGTGGTTGAAAACATCCGTCTCGAAATTGAAAGGTTAGGTGGAGAAGTACGGTTTGAAGCAAAGGTAACAGAATTGCTCACAGAAAAGGACAGGGTAAGTGGAGTGGTAGTCAATGACAGGGAGGTTCTAACCTCCGGTTATGTTGTTTTAGCACCCGGACATAGTGCCAGAGATACCTTTTCCATGCTGTACGGGAAGAAGCTCGACATGGAAGCAAAGCCTTTTGCAGTCGGAATGCGTGTGGAGCATCTTCAGAAGACGATCAACAAGGCGCAGTATGGAAAGGAAGAGGAGCCGCTTCTTGGTAATGCTCCCTATAAAGTGACAGCAAAGGCAGCGGATGGAAGAGGTGTATACTCTTTTTGTATGTGTCCCGGTGGTTATGTTGTGAATGCTTCTTCGGAACCGGGGCGCCTGGCTGTAAATGGAATGAGCTACAGAAAAAGGGATGGCAGAAATGCCAACAGTGCAATTATTGTTTCGGTTAATCCGGAGGACTACGGTGGTGATTCGCCGCTTGCCGGAATGGAATTTCAGCGTAAGCTGGAGGAAAAAGCTTTTCAAATTGGAGCCGGATGTGTACCGGTGGAATCTTATGGAGATTACAAGGAGGCAGTTCTTGGACTGCAGTCTGAGGAACATAATGGGTGTATTGTGGAACCCTGTATTAAGGGGCAATGGAAGTTTGCACCTGTACATGAAATATTACCGGATAATCTGAATAAAGCTTTTGTGGAGGGGATGGAGCAATTCGGGAAGATTATTCCGGGATTTTCAGATGGGAATGTGCTGATAGAAGGTGTTGAGAGCAGAACATCTTCTCCCATACGGATTCTTAGGAATGAGGCACTGCAGGCCAGTCTAAAAGGGCTGTATCCGTGTGGAGAGGGAGCAGGATATGCGGGAGGAATCACTTCAGCAGCAATGGATGGAATTCATGTTGCCGAAGAGCTGGCTCTGCATATTGTAAATACTGAGAGGGACTGAAATACGAAGGAGGACTGTTGATGGCAGAGAAAGAGATGATCAATAAGCAAAATATCAGAACAAAGTATTTAAACCTCAGAAATAATCTTTCCCTCAGTGAACGGAAAGAAAAAAGCAGGAAAATATGGGATAAACTGATGGCAGAACCTTCTTATCAGAAGGCACAGGCAGTTCTTGTCTATATGGATTACAGAAGTGAAGTGATGACTACCGGGTTGGTAGAGGAGCTTTTTAAAAAGGGAGAAAAAAGAGTTTTTGCCCCGCGGGTAGAAGGAATGGATATTCATTTTTATGAAGTACATTCCATGGAAGACTTTGAATCAGGCTATCAGGGGATTCGCGAGCCGAAGGAAGACTGGGAAAAACTCTTTACTCTGCAAATGATGTCGGAAATGAAAGGGCTGGTTCTTGTTCCCGGTGCAGTGTTTGACAGGCAGAGGGGAAGAATGGGCTATGGAAAGGGATTTTATGACAGATTTCTTGCAGAATATATCGGGCTTAACAGTGTGGCACTTGCCTTTTCATGTCAGATTGCCAAGAGAGTACCGGTAGAAGAACATGATATCCGCCCCGATTTGATTATTACGGAAGATGAGATGATTCGTTAAGTAGTGGTATAAGCTTTTCTGACGGAAGCTGGAAAGGAGAATGGAGATAAATGGAAATGCTGGAAATACTTGGAAAAAATGCCGCAGTTGCAAAATACGAACTACAGAAATTGAGCACAGAATCTAAAGATAAAGCCCTGCTTGCCGTAGCTGATGCGTTGGTCTGCAAGAGCAGTCTGATTATAGAGGAAAATGAAAAGGATCTAAAAAGAGGGAAAGAGAAAGGGATGCATCCCGGACTGCTTGACAGGCTGCGGCTTGATAAAAGCAGGATTGAGGGAATGGCGGAGGGTTTAAGGCAGATTGCAGCCCTGCCGGATCCAATCGGGGAAGTGATGGAGACGATAGAACGCCCCAATGGTTTATTCATTGAGAAAAGGCGTGTCCCTATTGGTGTGATTGGTATTATTTATGAATCCAGACCTAATGTAACAGCAGATGCTTTCGGACTTTGCTTTAAAAGTGGTAATGTGGTGATATTAAAGGGCGGCAGTGATGCAATTTGCTCCAACATTGCAATTGCAAATGTGATCCGCCTTGCATTGGCAGAGCAGAAAATTACACAAAATGCGATTCAATTGATTGAATCAACGGATAGAAGTGTCGTACTGGAATTCATGAAACTAAAGCAATACGTTGATCTGCTCATCCCCAGAGGGGGCGCGGGTTTGATCAAAAATGTGGTGGAAAACAGTACCATTCCCGTTATTGAGACCGGAACCGGAAATTGTCATATTTATGTGGATGAAACGGCTGATTTAGATAAAGCCATTCCGATTATCATTAACGCCAAAACACAGCGCATTGGTGTCTGTAATGCATGTGAATCTCTGGTCATACATGAAAAGATAAGAGAGAAGCTTTTACCCCGCCTTAAACAGGCGCTTCAGGAGAAGCAGGTTGAAATCAGAGGAGATGAGAAGATACAAGAGGTGATTTCCTGCGTACCTGCGACAGAAGAAGATTACGGTAAAGAATATCTGGATTACATTATTTCCATGAAGACGGTTTCTTCTGTAGAAGAGGCAATTGCTCATATAAACAAATATAATACAAAACATTCAGAAGCGATTCTGACGGCTGATAAGGGAAATGCCGATAAATTTTTAAATGAGGTGGATGCTGCATGTGTCTATGTCAATGCGTCTACACGGTTTACGGATGGTTTTGAATTTGGTTTTGGAGCGGAAATCGGTATCAGTACCCAGAAAATCCATGCAAGGGGACCTATGGGACTGAAGGAACTGACTTCCTACAAATATGCGATTACAGGGAACGGGCAGATCAGGTAAAAAAATACTGCTGTATTAATCGAATTTTGATTAATACAGCAGTTCCCTTATTCGGACTTAACTTCCTTCCACAGATTGTTATAGAGCTCGTCACCTTCGGAACCGAGATACTGGAAGGTTTCCAGATTTTCATATTGTGACAGGTCAGGGAATGCAATGGGAGAATTTTTGATCTCCTCATCCTCAATCAGTGCCTGTGCTGCGGTATTGGGAGTGGAGTAGGTGATATACTCAAAATTCATCAAGGCAATGTCTTCCCGGCACATAAAATTGATAAACTTTTCTGCATTTTCTTTGTTGGGTGCATTTTTAGGAATGACCCAGGAATCTATCCAGACGTTGGTTCCTTCTTTGGGAATCACATACTTTAAATTTTCATTTTCACGTTGGGTATAGATAGCTTCACCGGAATAAATAACCCCGATAGCTGCTTCATTGCCAATCATTTTATCTCTTACCTGATCAATGACATATGCCTGAACCAGAGGCTTTTGCTGGATCAGTGCATTTTTTGCAACTTCAAGCTCTGCTTCGTTCAAAGTGTTCATGGAATAGCCGTTTAATTTTAAGGCAACCATAAAGGCATCCCGAACAGAATCCTGCATCAGAATATCGTCTGCATATTTTTCATCCCAAAGAATTGCCCAGCTGTCAATCGGTTCATCTACCATCGTTTCGTTGTAAAGGATACCGACAGTACCAAAGCAGTAGGGAACGGAATATTTGTTTTCCGGGTCAAATTCCCTGGATTGCTCCATGTATTGTTCCCCAATATTTTTAATATTGGGAATATTGTCAAAGTTGATCTCTGCAAGCAGATCATTTTCAATCATTTTCTGGATCATATAGTCGGAGGGACAAATGACGTCGTAGGCGGTGGCACCGGCCTCTACCTTGGGATACATGACCTCATTTGTCTCAAATTCATCATAGACGACCTTGATACCGGTTTCCTCCTCAAACATGGTAAGAACCTCAGGATCCAGATATTCTCCCCAGTTATAAACGATAACTTCACCGTTGCTTCCGCCGCCTGAATTGCCACAGCCGGAAAGAATAAGGCACAGAGCAGCAGTAAGTGCAAGCATAAAACAAATTCTTTTTTTCATAATAATCTCCCTTCATCATAAATAATTGCTATATTTTAGCGGAAGTACTGCTTCCGGTGATATTTTCCCGGGAAGCAGGATTCCGATTGATCAGAAGAAGCAGCACCAACACCGTTAGAAATATAAGGGTGGAGAGAGCATACATTTCCGGTTTGATTCCCTTTTTGACTTCTGTATAGATTTTGGTTGACAAGGTATCTACTCCGGCACCCTTAGTAAAATGGGTAATGATAAAGTCATCAATCGACATTGTAAAGGACATCAGAAAGCCGGATAAAACGCCGGGCAGAATGTCGGGAAATACTACTTTAAAAAAACCGTATACAGGACCGGCTCCCAAATCAAGGGCGGCTTCGTAAGTGCTGGGATTTAGCTGTTGCATTCTAGGCATGACACTTAAAATGACATAAGGAATGCAAAAGGTAATATGAGACAAAAGAATAGTGCCAAATCCGAATTTAAGCCCCATACTGATAAAAAGCAACATGAGAGAGATACCGGTGACGATTTCTGCATTCAGCATGGGAATGTTGGTAATTCCGAGAATGATTGCACGTCCTTTTTTCTTTAAACTCATAATCGCCAGACAGGCAGCTGTGCCGATGATAGTCGCCACAACAGAGGCAATCAGGGCAATCAATAGGGTGTTGGACAGTGCAGCTAAAATATCTTCATTCTGAAAGAGTGCAACATACCATTTAAGGGTAAAGCCCCCCCACTTTGCACGGGTCTTGCTTGCATTAAAGGAGAGCACCACCAGCGTCACAATTGGGGCATACAGAAAAATGAAAATCAGGGCAATATATATTTTTTTGGCAGCGTTTTTTATCATAAGAAGGAGCCCTCCCCGTCTTTATCAAATACGGCAGACAAAACCATGTTAACCAGGATAAAGATCATCAGAACAATGGAAAGTCCGCTTCCGAGATGCCAGTTACTTGCCTGTGTAAATTCCTCCTCGATGACATTGCCGATCAGGAGAACCTTGCTTCCGCCAAGGAGTTTACTGATAACAAAGGTGGTGAGTGCAGGGACAAATACCATAGTAATGCCGCTGATGATACCCGGCGTGCTTAAAGGAAGTTTGATCTTGAGGAATACCTGAATACCGTTGGCACCGAGATCACGGGCTGCCTGGATTACATTGTCATCAATTTTGGAAAGTGCATTATAAATCGGCAATACCATAAAAGGTAGGAAGTTATATACCATACCAAGAACAATAGCATAAGGGGTATTGATAATCGTCAGACTTGGCAGATGCAGAAACTGGAGGATGCTGTTGATGACTCCGGTTTTTTCAAGCAGTGTCTGCCAGGCCAATGTACGAAGTAAAAAATTCATCCACATGGGAAGAATAAAAATAAACACAATAAAGCTGTGCTGGTTTACCTGCATATCACATAAAATCATTGCCAGCGGATAGGCAAGCAAAAGGCAGATAAGAGTTGCGATCACCGAGAGAAGCAATGCCAGCGCAAGTGCCTTTAGGTGTTCCGGTGCAGTAATAGATGCAATGTTTTCCAAGGTAAAGGCTCCGCTTTTATCTGTAAGTCCGTAATAAAATACCATCCCTAAGGGAATCAGGATAAAAACAGCACACCATATATAGTAGGGGAGTCCGAGAAGCTTCTTTTTCATGTTATTCATCGATCATTACCGCCTCCTCGTCCTCAGATTCCGGTTTGTTCATGATCTGAATATTGAAGGGATCGACCTGAATTCCCACGTTGGTTCCCACAGGGAACATGGAGGTGGAATGTACCAGCCATTCATAGCCACCGGCAGTAACCTCCATTTCATAGTGAACACCTTTAAAAATGAGATGAGTAACCGTACCCGATATGCGTCCCTTTAGGGGATCGGTAAGAATGACATCCTCGGGGCGGATCACTACATCTACAGGCTTCTGATTTCCAAAGCCCGTATCCACGCAGGGAAATTTAACACCCAGAATTTCTACCAGTTTATCCTCAATCATAATGCCGTCAATAATATTACTGTCACCAATAAAGTCTGCAACAAAGGCATTTTCCGGTTCATTGTAGATTCTTTCCGGGGAACCGATCTGCTGGATATAGCCCTTATTCATGACAACAATGGTATCGGACATGGTAAGAGCCTCTTCCTGATCATGTGTTACATAGATAAAGGTAATTCCAAGTTCGTTTTTCAGGCGGATCAATTCATACTGCATATCCTGACGCATTTTCAGATCAAGTGCGCCCAGCGGTTCATCCAGAAGAAGAACCTTAGGCTCATTTACGATTGCTCTGGCAATGGCAATCCGCTGCTGCTGGCCACCGCTTAAGGAATCAGGCATACGATTCTCATAGCCGTCCAGATTAACAAGCTTCAAAGCATATTTGATCTTGTCATTGATATAGGATTTGCTCTTGTTCTTAATCTTAAGTCCGAAGGCAATGTTTTCGGCAATATTCATATGAGTAAAGAGAGCATATTTTTGAAAAACAGTATTCAGCTGCCTTTTATTCGGTGGAAGCTTGGTAATATCCTGACCGTCGAAGATAACCTTACCCTGGTCGGGAGAAGTAAAGCCTCCAAGAATACGCAGGGTGGTAGTTTTGCCGCAGCCGGAAGGACCCAGAAGTGTCAAAAACTCATTTTCACGGATGTAAAGATTCAGGTCATCTAAAACCATTTCTCCGTCAAAAGATTTACTTATATTTTTCAGATCAATTAATACTTTGTTCATGATATCTGTCTCCTCTATTCTGTCTTGATCAGAAGCTGGGTGGTGTGCTGACCCAGATGACGACAGCACCGGTTTTCCCGTCTGCTTTCAAATAATGGGTTGTCTTGGCAGTAAAATAAAAGGATTCCCCTTTTTTAACTTTTATGCTTTTTTTGCCAAGCACCAGCGTAATGCTGCCGGATAAAACATAGCCGAATTCTTCTCCCTCATGCGGATTATCGGGATAAGTGGAGCCCCCGGGCGTAAGCGTCAGTCGAATCGGTTCCATCATGTTTTTCTGGGCATTGGGAATGATCCATTCAATCTTATTAAGAAGTTCTTCATCGATTTTTTCAAAATAGTCTGTTTCCTTAAAGGCAACCTGTGTATCCTCAGAGTCGTTAAAGAATTCCTTCAGGTCAGTTCCGAGGCACTGCAGAATATCCACAAGGGTTGTAATGGAGGGAGAGGTCAGATCCCGTTCCAGCTGGGAAATAAATCCTTTTGATAATTCACAACGATCTGCCAGCTCTTCCTGTGTCAGTCCTTTTTGCGTTCGCAGATCTTTGATTTTATTTCCGATGTTGATTCCGTTATTCATAAAAATCCCCCGTTAATTGAAATGAAAATATAATAAACTTTAAGTTTAGTAAAACTAAACGCTGATATTCATTATACAAAAAGTAAAGGTGTTGTCAATATATTTTATGTAAAAAGTATTGAGACATTAAGATTGTGGATTTGACATTTTCTTTTATGTAAAAGAATGGTATAATAGCTTTGGCAGATCATGGAAAGACTATATAAAAAGTACCGGAGGAAAAATCAGCATGGAAAAGGAAAAATACGTAGCATATGTATCTACCTATACATCGGGGAATAAGAGCAGCTTTGGGATCAGGATTTATGATGTGGATGTGGAAAATGGAAGACTATTCGAAAAGGATCAGGTAGAGATTACGAATTCCTCGTATGTCACCATATCCCATAATCAGAAATACCTTTATTCCATTACCGACTTTGGAGTAGAATCCTATAAAATATTAAAGGACGGAAGTCTTGAAGTAATCAATCATGCCTCCATTAACGGAATGAGAGGCTGCTATCTTTCTACAGATTATGATGATAAATTTTTGTTCGTGGCAGGCTATCATGATGCAAAGCTGACAGTGCTTCGTTTGCTCGAGAATGGGGCGATCGGTGAGATCACGGAGGAAATTTTCCATAAGGGGCTTGGCAGTATAGCGGAGCGGAATTTCAGACCGCACATTAACTGCGTGAAGATGACCAGAGATAATAAATTCCTCTGCGCGGCAGATCTTGGACTGGATCATGTAGTGGTTTATGAACTGAATCATGAGACTGGGAAACTGCGTCAGGTTGATATTATCAGAAGTGAGCAGGAGTCAGCACCCCGCCATTTGAAGTTCTCCAAGGATGGAAGATATTTGTATATTGTACATGAATTGAAAAATTATATCGATGTGTATACCTACGAGGTGGACGAACATGGAAATCCTGTATTTGAAAAAATACAGAATATTTCTACCTTAAATGCATATCATGCGGGAGGTTCGGCGGCAAGTGCTTTGAACTTTTCTGAGGACTTTAAATATATCTGTAGCTCCAATGCAGGAGATAACAGTGTGATTTTGTACTCTATCGATCAGAAAAACGGAATGCTGACCAAGCTATTCTGTCTGCCAATCAGCGGAGATTATCCTAAGGATGCAGCTCTGTTCCCGGATAACAGGCATCTGGTTTCCCTGAACCACGAGTCCAGTTCCATGACGTTCTTTTCTGTAGATACAAAGAAGGGAACATTGATCATGAATGGGAGAGAAATGCAGGTAGATCGCCCTAACTGCATTATCTTCCACAAATTGTCATAAGATCAGTGGGCATAGAAATCTTTTAGATAATCCACCCTTGCTGTCATGTTCAGCATACAGGCATCCAGTATGGTAATTGCGGTCATAGCTTCCACAACGACGACTGCACGTGGAACAATGACGGGATCATGACGTCCCTTGATCTGTATTTCAATATTTTCACCAGCTTTATTTACAGTTTCCTGCGCGGAGAAGATAGAAGGGGTAGGTTTTACATGGGCACGCAAAATGATCCGGGAACCGTCACTGATGCCCCCCAATATACCACCGGAGTGATTGGTTTTCTTTTCGATTCTTCCGTCCCTGCTGACAAAGGCGTCATTATTAGCGGAACCTAACGCACCGGATACCTGTATTCCGTCACCAATCTCTACAGCCTTGACGGCGCCAATAGACATGACTGCCTTGGCAAGATTGGCATCCAGCTTTTCAAAAACAGGATCACCGATTCCGGCAGGAAGACCATCGACCAGACATTCGATGATCCCACCGCTGGAATCTTTTTTCTCCATACAAGCTTTTAAATAGGCCATTGCTTTTTCATCCGCTGCGCGATCCGGCATGCAGGTAGGAGTAGAAGTGATGGCTTCTTTATCAAAAAGGGAAAGATCTGCCTGAACAGGTCCGATTGCTCTGGTGTAGGCAGTAATCATGATTCCCATTTCTTTTAACAGCTTGCAGGCAATTGCACCGGCAGCAACACGGCCGATGGTTTCCCTGCCTGAAGCACGTCCCCCACCGGTATAGTCACGGAAACCATATTTTGCATCAAAGGAATAGTCGGCGTGTCCGGGCCTGTAATAGGAGGCGATCTCACTGTAATCAGAGGACTTCTGAGAGGTGTTTGGTACCATCAGGGAAATCGGAGTGCCTGTAGTTTTTCCTTCAAAAACACCGGAAAGGATTTCCACCTGATCGGATTCTTTTCTTGGTGTGGAGATGGAAGTCTGTCCGGGTTTGCGCCTATCCAAATAAGACTGTATATCATTTTCATTTAAGGACAGCCCTGCCGGGCAGCCATCAATGACAACTCCAAGTGCTTTCCCGTGGGATTCCCCCCAGGTAGTGATTTTGAATATATTTCCGAAAGTTGAACCGGCCATGTATGTGTAAGATCCTTTCTATAGATAAAGATAAATATTTGATATATTTTCCCATAAATTATAACCGAAACGGAAGAATGTGGCAAGGAAAGTAGAGAAAAACGATAATTTCCAGAATTCCCTATTGTGGAAAGTTGTTGTTTCGTGTAAAATATTATGTAAATTGATTTTGCATGAAGATAAGAGTGAAGGGGACAAATGAAAAGAAGCTTGCACGAAAGGGCTAAAGCATTTTTTATCAATATGGGACGCAAAAGCAGGATATTGAAAGGACCTGCAATTCTGGGTCTTGCTTTCAGTATGCTTTTGCACCGGATATTTGAATATTGTCGAAAAGGAACGAAACGTTTTATCTGTGCAGCGTTCGTATTGCTTTGCTTTATGGCAGGTAACAGCTTTGCTTATCCGGTGTTCCAGGAGGAAAGTGGATTTGTATCCGGGGAGGATAAGGAAAAAATGATTACTGCGGTGCCCGATTCGGATATTGTTCTTGCGGATGAACAACAGATTACCTATGATGATCTTGAAATCCTGGAGGATGAGGATGTACTTGAAGGATATGATGATGCAGAACTTCATGGAATGGAAGATGCCGACAAATACCTTTTAGATGAAATCCTTGATGAAAAGGTTGAAGAGCAGCTTTCGGAAAATGCTGAGAGTGAAAGCGAAGGGACACAGTTATCTGAGGATGAAATAAAGGAAGAAAAAACAAAAACCGAATTTTCAAGGGATGACTGGAAGCTTGTACTGATTAATAAACAGCATCCTGTTCCGGAGAACTATGAATTTACCTTGGGTAAAATTAAGACAATTAAAGGTGAAATGCAATGTGACGAGAGAATTATTGAGGAACTGCTGGGAATGATGCAGGCAGCAAGAGATGAAGGGGTGAACCTTGCTATCTGTTCTCCGTACAGGGACTTGAACAGGCAGGAAATTCTCTTCAACAGAAAGATAAAAGCCTATATGGAAAAGGGAATGTCCTACATGGATGCCTATTCCCTTTCTTCTCAGGCAGTTACTGTGCCGGGGGCAAGTGAGCATCAGATCGGACTAGCCATTGATATTGTATCGGATACCTATCTTACCCTGGATGAAGGCTTTGCAGACACAGATGCCGGGAAATGGCTGGAGGAGCATTGCAGCGAGTATGGATTTATCCTGAGGTATCCAAAAGGAAAGGAATATATTACCAGTATTGAATTCGAACCGTGGCATTTTCGTTATGTTGGAAAGGAAGCCGCGGAAATCATTATGAAAGAGGGACTTTGTCTCGAAGAATTCTGGGATAAGTATCTGTAGAATTCTTAAGGAGGATTTATGTATCGGTTGTTACGGCAGGAAGGCAGAGCGAAGCGTGGTGAATTCACAACCGTTCATGGAGTGATACAGACGCCGGTATTTATGAATGTCGGAACGGTGGCAGCAATTAAGGGGGCTGTATCGACAGAAGATTTGGAACAGATCGGTACACAGGTGGAGCTTTCCAATACCTATCACCTTCATGTAAGACCGGGAGACAAAATTATAAAACAGCTTGGCGGACTTCATAAGTTTATGTCCTGGAATAAGCCGATTTTGACAGACTCGGGTGGCTTTCAGGTCTTTTCCCTGGCGGGACTGCGAAAAATCAAGGAAGAAGGCGTTTATTTCAATTCCCATATTGACGGACGGAAAATTTTTATGGGCCCGGAGGAGAGCATGCAGATCCAGTCGAATCTGGCTTCCACAATAGCCATGGCATTTGATGAATGCCCCTCCAGTCGTGCCGAACGTAATTATGTACAGGCCTCTGTGGAGCGTACGACAAGGTGGCTCGAGCGATGCAAAAAAGAAATGAGCAGGCTCAATGGTCTGGAAGATACCATCAATAAGAAGCAGCTGCTCTTTGGAATTAATCAGGGGGCTGTGTTTGCGGATATCCGTATTGAACATGCAAAGAGAATTGCACAGATGGAACTGGATGGATATGCAATCGGAGGTCTGGCAGTTGGTGAAAGCCATGAGGAAATGTATTATATTCTGGAAGAGACTGTACCGCATCTTCCCGTAGATAAGCCTACTTATCTGATGGGGGTCGGAACTCCTGCCAATATTTTGGAGGGAGTAGAAAGAGGAATTGATTTCTTTGACTGTGTATATCCAAGCAGAAACGGAAGACATGGACACCTGTATACAAATCATGGGAAAATCAATCTCTTCAATGCAAAGTATGAATTGGATGAAAGACCGATAGAGGAAGGCTGTCAGTGCCCTGCATGCAGACGGTATTCCCGTGCCTATATCAGACATTTGCTAAAAGCCAAGGAAATGCTGGGAATGCGACTTTGTGTAACCCATAACTTATATTTTTATAATAAAATGATGGAAGAAATCAGAGGCGCGCTGGACAAGGGTGAATTCGCTTCCTATAAAAAGAGTAAGCTTGACGGAATGGCAGCCGGTGAAGACTGACAGATGACAAAAAACGGAAAAGGACTTGTTTTTCGTATGTTAATTGTGTATTATATTTACTAGACTTGAAAGAAAGCAGGAGGAAATTGAAATGGGCATTTTAGCAGCAGAGACAGCCGGCAATGCAGCTGGCGGTGGTCTTATCATGATTATCTATATTGTTCTTATTTTTGGATTTTTATATTTTTTCATGATTCGTCCGCAAAAGAAGGAACAAAAGCAAAAGACAGCCATGTTATCCGCCCTTGAGGTAGGTGATTGTATCCTTACCAGCAGCGGTTTTTATGGAATCGTCATAGATATTACGGATGATACAGTAATTGTAGAGTTTGGTAATAACAAGAATTGCCGTATTCCTATGCAGAAGGCCGCAATCGCACAGGTTGAAAAGGCAGATGCAGAATAAAGAAGGTTGGTTTTGGAAGTGAGGCGCAGCAAGTTCTGCGCCTTGTTTTATAGGGAATAAACTGGAGGATGAGGGAAAATGAATCTGAATATCGTGTGTATTCCGGGGGATGGAATCGGACCGGAAATCGTAACAGAAGCAAAGAAGGTACTTGAAAAGGTTGCCCGGGTATATGGACATGAGATTTCCTATCAAGATATTTTAATGGGCGGTGCCTCGATCGATGTACACGGTGTGCCGCTTACGGATGAAGCAATTGCTACAGCCAAGGAAGCGGATGCTGTGCTTATGGGATCCATCGGTGGAAATACGACAACCTCGCCGTGGTACAAGCTGGCACCGAATCTTCGCCCCGAGGCAGGCCTTTTAAAACTGCGTAAGGAACTCAGACTCTTTGCTAATTTGCGCCCGGCAATTCTTTATGAAGAGCTTTCCGATGCCTGTCCTTTGAGAAAGGATATCAGTGAGGAAGGGTTTGACATGCTGATTATGAGAGAACTTACAGGCGGACTTTACTTTGGGGAACGATATACTACGGAGGAAAACGGCGTTAGGAAGGCTGTTGATACGCTTACATATGACGAAAACGAAATTCGAAGGATTGCCATTAAGGGTTTTGATATTGCCATGAAGCGCAGAAAGAAGGTTACCAGCGTTGATAAGGCGAATGTTCTTGATTCCTCCAGATTATGGCGAAAAGTGGTTGAGGAAGTAGCGGTAGATTATCCTGAGGTTACCTTGGAGCATATGCTGGTTGACAACTGCGCAATGCAGCTCGTAAAGGATCCGGCACAATTTGATGTGATCCTGACAGAGAATATGTTTGGTGATATTCTTTCCGATGAGGCCAGTATGGTGACTGGGTCAATCGGAATGCTGGCTTCAGCGTCCTTAAATGACAGCAAATTTGGATTATATGAGCCAAGCCACGGCTCAGCACCGGATATTGCGGGAAAAGGAATTGCCAATCCCATCGCAACCATCCTTTCTGCGGCTATGATGCTGCGATACTCCTTTGATCTTGACAAGGAAGCGGATGCCATTGAGGCTGCTGTAAAGAGCGTGCTGAAGAAGGGCTATCGCACGGTAGATATTATGTCAGAGGGATGTACGCAGGTTGGTTGTAAGGAAATGGGTGATCTGTTAGCTGATGAAATCAGATAAATTCAGTACAAGTAAAATTGAAAAAGCAGCTTTTGTTGTTCTGTTTGCAGTGATGGCAGTGTATTACTGCTGGCGCATGTTTGCCCTGACTCCCTGGTATGATGAATTGTATACCTATTACTGTTTTATCAGTAAGGGGCCGGTTTATGCAGCGATTCACTGGCCACTTCCCAATAACCATGTGGGATATTCCGTCCTGTCGGGTTTCCTTGATATGTTCGGGAATTCATATATTGGACTCAGGGGTGTTTCTTATCTTTGCGCACTTGCCAATATGGTGCTTATTTACCGGATTTCCGGAAAAATATTTAAGGGAATTCTACCGTTTTGCACAGTTTTGCTTTATATTTCCATGAATCTGGTTAACCAGATGGCAGTCCAGGGAAGAGGATATACACTTGGGATTACCTGCTTTCTTACCGCATGGCTTTGTATGGAAGAAATTTGCGGGAACGGGCAGGTCAGGAAAAGACTCTTTATTATTTACGCATGCTCTTTGACACTCGGACTATATGCAGTTTCCAGTCATGTATACTGGGTAGTACCTTTATGCCTCGCAGGAGGCTGCTACTTATTGATTCTTGCAATCCGGGAAAAAAAAGAGAATGGAAGTGTGTTCAAGAGTCAATTCGGAAAGCAACTGATTCGGCTGATTGTAGCCTCTGTTGCAGCAGCACTTGCAACAGTATTTCTTTACACGCTGATCTGGCTTGCAATCGGCTCCAATCTTCTTGTAAAAGAAGAAAACAGTATTTATTTTGGGCTCAGTCACATAGAAATGATTATGAAAGCTCCGTTTTCTGCCATTCATCGTGGTATGGAATACATGCTGGATACTCCATATATCCAGAGTGAGGAACGGGCCGGCTTCCTCGGAAGACTGGGAGGCTTTTTCGTATCACTTTCGAACTATTTTTATGGATCACTGGGAAAGCCATTGATTTTGATCTGGCTGATTGGAATCGGTTATCTTCTGATAAATGTTTTCAGAAGGATTCGTTTGGGAAATCGTGAAAAACTGCTTTCTCAGTTGATATTACTGTCAGAGATTGTGTTTGTTCCGATTTGCCTGCTGATTCAGTGTAAACGTCCTTACTACCGGGTGCTCACGTACGGAGGGGTATTGCTAGCCATTCTTATCGTGATGCTTCTGAATGCACTTTTGGAATATATTCTGGAGCAAGGGAAGCAGGAGGGAAACGAAAAAAAACTGTGTACAGTATTGCTTCTTCTGGTTGTTCTGTGGTGTGTAAAATGCTTCTTTTCACCGGAGTATCATGCACAGTATGGGCAGATGGAATATGAAATCCAGGATGCTTTCCGGCATGGAGAGATTACAAAGGAAGGGCACTATTGTGTCACTGACTGCAATCAGGAATATCTTTTCTATTTTCTTTACGGTATCCGCTGCGAGAACAGGCAGATTGAAGGATCGGATATGGTGCTTCTTGACAAAAGAATGACAGATCCGGACTTTACGGAAATGGTATGGGAGTTCTATCATTATTATGATACTATTCCCTGGAAATATATAGAAGAAAACATGCAGATTACCTATGAAAACAATAATTATATATTATATACACGAAAGGAAGAGGAGAACGAAAAATGAGAAGTGATTCCGTAAAAACGGGGACTGCGCAGGCACCCCACAGAAGCCTTTTTAATGCACTGGGCTATACAGAAGAAGAAAGAAGACGGCCATTGATCGGTATTGTCAATTCGTATAATGAGATTGTACCCGGTCATATGAATCTGGATAAAATTACGGAGGCGGTAAAGCTTGGTGTAGCTATGGCAGGCGGTACGCCCGTAGTATTTCCTGCAATTGCGGTTTGTGACGGAATCGCAATGGGGCATGTGGGCATGAAATATTCTCTGGTTACCAGAGATTTGATTGCGGATTCTACGGAGTGTATGGCAATGGCACATGGCTTTGACGGTCTTGTATGTATTCCCAACTGTGATAAGAATGTCCCGGGATTGTTAATGGCTGCTGCAAGAGTAAATATTCCTACCATTTTTGTATCCGGTGGCCCTATGCTGGCAGGACATGTACATGGACAAAAGAGAAGCTTATCTTCCATGTTCGAGGCAGTAGGAAGCGTAGCGGCAGGTTCTATGAGTATGGAGGAACTGTGTGAGTTTGAAGAAAAGGTTTGTCCTACCTGCGGATCCTGCTCCGGTATGTATACTGCAAATTCCATGAATTGTCTGACAGAAGCATTGGGAATGGGACTTGGAGGAAATGGAACAATTCCGGCAGTTTATTCTGAAAGAATTCGTCTCGCAAAGCATGCAGGAATGAAGATTATGGAGCTTGTGGAGAAGAATATCAGACCAAGAGATATCATGACAGAAAAAGCCTTTTTAAATGCTCTTACGGTTGATATGGCACTTGGCTGTTCCACGAATTCCATGCTGCATCTTCCGGCTATTGCGCATGAAGCCGGTGTTGATCTGAACCTGGATATTGCAAATGAATTGTCCGCCAAGACACCGAATCTTTGTCATCTTGCACCGGCAGGCCCTACCTATATGGAGGATCTGAATGAGGCAGGCGGTGTCTATGCGGTTATGAATGAACTGACAAAGAAAAATCTGCTGTACCTTGATCTTATTACAGTGACAGGCAAGACAGTGGGAGAAAATATCAGTGGGGCAGTCAATAAAAATCCGGATGTGATCAGACCTGTGGAGAATCCTTATTCACAGACAGGTGGTATTGCAGTCCTTAAGGGGAATCTGGCACCGGATTCCGGTGTTGTTAAGCGCTCCGCTGTTGTGCCTGAGATGATGGTACACGAAGGTCCGGCAAGAGTTTTCGATTGTGAGGAGGATGCGATTGCTGCCATCAAAGGTGGAAAAATCGTGGCAGGTGATGTTGTTGTGATCCGTTATGAGGGCCCTAAAGGAGGACCCGGAATGCGGGAAATGTTGAATCCTACATCAGCGATAGCGGGAATGGGGCTTGGATCCAGCGTTGCACTGATTACAGACGGACGCTTCTCAGGCGCATCAAGAGGTGCATCGATCGGACATGTCTCTCCGGAAGCGGCAGTAGGTGGTCCGATTGCCCTGGTGGAAGAGGGAGATATCATCAGCATTAACATTCCTGACAACACGTTGAATGTAAAGATATCAGACGAGGAAATGGCTAAGAGAAGAGAAAAATGGCAGCCCAGAGAGCCCAAAGTCACAACCGGCTATCTGGCAAGATACAGAGAGATGGTAACCAGTGGAAACAGAGGAGCTATTTTAGAGATTCCGCATAAAAATTGATCAAAGCTTTTGCAGGAGGAAGAGAAAATGCAGCTGACAGGTGCTGAAATTGTTATAGAATGTCTGAAGGAACAGGGGGTAGATACGGTTTTTGGATATCCCGGCGGTACCATCCTGAATGTATACGATGCTTTGTATCAGAGAGGGGACGGAATTAACCATATTCTGACGTCACATGAGCAGGGAGCTGCCCATGCTGCAGATGGCTATGCGAGAGCGACCGGAAAGGTAGGTGTCTGTATGGCAACCAGCGGGCCGGGAGCAACAAATCTTGTAACCGGAATTGCGACTGCATATATGGATTCTGTGCCAATGGTTGCAATTACCTGTAATGTGGTTTTACCGCTTCTTGGAAAGGACACCTTTCAGGAGGTTGATATTGCCGGTGTAACTATGCCGATCACCAAGCATGGCTACATAGTAAAGGACGTTACAAAGCTTGCAGATACCATAAGAAAGGCATTTTCCATAGCGAGGGAAGGGCGTCCGGGACCGGTACTGGTGGACATTACCAAGGATGTGACTGCCAATAAATGTGAGTATGAAAAAATGGTTCCACTTCCGGCAAAAAACATTTCCAGGTATACAAGAGAGGACATTGAAGAGGCAGTAGAACTGATCAAGGCATCCAAGCGTCCGTTCATCTATGTGGGTGGGGGCGCAGTAATATCAGGAGCTTCTAAGGAGGTCCGGGAGCTTTCAAAACTGATGGACGCACCGGTATGTGATACGCTGATGGGCAAAGGTGTTATGGACGGACATGATGATTACTATACGGGGATGATCGGCATGCATGGAACAAAAGCGTCGAATCTGGGCGTGAGTGAATGCGATCTCCTGGTTGCATTAGGGGCGAGGTTCTCAGACCGTGTCATCGGGAATGCTTCCATGTTTGCTTCACGGGCAAAGATACTTCATATTGATATTGATGCTGCGGAAATCAATAAAAATATTAAGTCAGCGGCCTCTGTCGTCGGGGATTTGAAGGATATTCTCCAAAAAATCAATAAAGAGTTGCCACAGATGGAACATAAAGAGTGGAACCTACATATAAAAGAATTAAAAGAAAAATATCCCCTCAACTATGAGAAAGGAGTTCTTTCCTGCCCCTATATCATGGAAGAGATTGACAGGATAACAGAAGGAAAGGCTCTTATTACCACAGATGTAGGGCAGCATCAGATGTGGGCAGCACAGTACTATAAGTATTCAGAGCCCAGAACCTTTTTGTCATCCGGCGGACTTGGGACAATGGGCTATGGTCTTGGCGCATGCATTGGAGCAAAAATGGGAAGGCCAGATAAAATCTGTATTAACATTGCAGGCGATGGCTGTTTCCGTATGAATATGAATGAACTTGCAACGGCAAGCAGGTATAACATTCCGATCATTGAAGTGGTGATTAATAATCATGTTCTGGGAATGGTAAGACAGTGGCAGACACTTTTCTATGAAAAGAGATATTCCCAGACGGTATTAAATGATGGCGTAGATTTCTGCCTGGTTGCCAAGGGACTTGGTTGTGAAGCAATTCGTGTGACAAAGAAAGAAGAGGTTGCAGATGCGATCACACGTGCGATAGAGATGAAAAAGCCTGTTCTGATCGAATGTATTATTCCGGAGGATGATAAAGTATTCCCTATGGTTCCTGCAGGTGCGCCGATCAGTGAAGTATTTGATGCAACGGATTTGGAAAAGAAAAAATGAAAAAAAATGTTTTAAAGGGAGCAGGCATCGGAATTTCCATTGTTCTTTTGTCGATCATTGCAATGTATCTGGGACTGTCATTTTATTATGGAGACGGTTTCAGCTACGGCACATGGATCAATGGTGTTTATTGCACCGGAAAGAGTATCAATGAAGTTAACGATGAGCTCACAAGGCAGTGGAATTATGACGGACTTACCATTACAGACAGTGATGGTAAGTCTTATGCAATTTTACCGGAGGATGTCAACCTTACCTTTGATTATGAGAGGACGCTGGAGTTGTATCTGCAGAAACAGAATCCCTATTTGTGGGTGGATAACCTCATGAAAAAGACAGATGAGAGGCGGCTTGAACCGGAGGTTTCTTATGATGAAGCTGTTTTCAATCAGATCGTGGAGGCAATGCCTTTTTTTCATGGGAAAAGAGATGAAGATCGTGTTGTGCAGATTGAAAAGGGAGAGACGGGATATATACTCATCAATGAAAGAGCCCATGTCCTTAATGAGGAAAAGACCAGAGAGCTGATCAGGACCGCGTTTGATACTTTTGAAACAGAACTTGATCTGGAGAAAGAAGGATGCTATGCAGATCTTGAACTGTCACCGGAGATGAGGCAGGAACTTGCATTGTGGGAAAAGCTTAAGGAATACCAGGACTGTAGGATAATCTATCAATTTGGAGATGAACTGGTTCCCATTGATGCGGGAGTTGTATGTAATTGGCTAAAGACAGATGAGCAGGGAAATTTTGTCTACGACGAGACTGGAAATCTGTGTACGGATGAGGAAAAGTTGTATGATTTTGTAGACCGGCTGGCAGATGAATATGATACGGTTGGCGCGGAAAGACAGTTCCGGGCAACCAGAGGGGAGATCGTCACAGTCAAAGGAGGAACCTATGGAAATAAAATTGACAGAAAAGCAGAAAAGGAGTATCTTTTAGCAGCTTTTCAGGAAAAGAGGGAAGAAACTCACATTCCGGTCTATACACAGATGGCGCAAAAGCAAGGAAAGGATGATATCGGAGATACCTATATCGAAGTAGATATGACAAATCAGATGATGTATTACTACGTTGAGGGCAAGCTTGAAATTGAAACGCCGGTAGTGACGGGGAACATTTCTTTGAGAAGAGGAACACCGGAGGGTACCAACTATGTTTACAATAAGCAGAAAAACAGAATCTTGCGGGGAGAGGATTATGCGACACCGGTAGCTTACTGGATACCTGTAAGAGGAGCAATCGGCATTCATGATGCGTCCTGGAGAAGCAAGTATGGAGGAGAGATCTATAAGACTAATGGTTCCCATGGTTGTATCAACACACCGCTTGAGGAGGTTGCTAAGCTTTATGATATGGTAGAGATCGGAACCCCTTGTGTGATGTTTTATTAAAGCAGTTGACTAAAGTGCTAAATACGTTTAAAATATTTCCCAGATGTTTTTATTTCGGTACAAACCGTTAACAGGAGGAGAGAGAAGTGTCCAGAGTGTATAACTTTTCAGCAGGTCCGGCAGTTTTACCTGAAGAAGTATTAAAAGAAGCTGCAGATGAGATGTTAGATTACAGAGGATCAGGCATGTCCGTTATGGAGATGAGCCACAGATCCAAGGTTTATGACAACATTATCAAGGAGGCAGAGGCTGATTTAAGGGAACTTATGAATATTCCCGATAACTATAAAGTATTGTTTCTGCAGGGCGGAGCAAGCCAGCAGTTTGCAATGATTCCCATGAATCTGATGAAAAACAAAAAGGCGGCTTATATTGTAACCGGCCAGTGGGCAAAAAAGGCTTATCAGGAGGCGAAGATTTACGGTGAAGCAGTTGAGGTAGCTTCTTCTGCAGATAAGACCTTTTCTTATATTCCGGATTGCTCTGATCTTCCCATTCCCGAAGATGCTGATTATGTATACATTTGTGAAAATAATACAATTTATGGTACAAAGTTTAAAGAATTACCCAATACCAAGGGACATACTCTGGTAGCAGATGTTTCTTCATGCTTCCTTTCAGAGCCTGTTGATGTAAGCAAATATGGTGTGATTTATGGTGGTGTGCAGAAGAATATCGGACCTGCAGGTGTGGTGATCGTTATTATCAGAGAAGACTTGATCACAGAAGATACCTTACCCGGAACGCCTACTATGCTGAAATATAAGATTCACGCAGATGCACAGTCACTTTATAATACTCCTCCGGCATATGGAATTTATATTTGTGGCAAGGTATTCAAATGGTTAAAAAAGCGTGGCGGCCTTGCGGCAATGAAGGAATATAATGAAAAGAAGGCAAAGGTTCTGTATGATTTCCTTGATGAAAGTAAACTTTTTAAGGGAACTGTCAGAAAGGAAGACCGCTCCCTGATGAATGTTCCGTTTGTGACAGGAAGTGAAGAGCTTGACGCAAAATTTGTAAAGGAAGCAAAGGAAGCAGGCTTTGAAAATCTGAAGGGACACAGAACCGTGGGTGGTATGCGTGCAAGTATTTACAATGCTATGCCGATTGAAGGCGTTGAAAAGCTGGTTGCCTTCATGAGAGAGTTTGAGAAAAATAATGCATAATTTTAGATATTAAGGAGAAAATGAAATGTTTCAGTATTATTGCCTGAATCCCATTGCACAGGTGGGACTCGATAAATTTACAGATGAATTTGTAAAAACAGAAGATGTAAATGCAGCACAGGGTATTCTGGTAAGAAGTGCAGCAATGCATGATATGGAGCTTTCCGATAACCTCCTTGCAGTGGCAAGAGCCGGAGCAGGGGTCAACAATATTCCTCTGGATAAGTGTGCGGAAAAGGGGATCGTCGTATTCAATACCCCCGGTGCTAACGCAAACGGTGTAAAGGAACTGGTAATTGCCGGTATGCTTCTTGCATCCAGAGATATCGTGGGCGGTATTAACTGGGTAGAATCTGCAAAGGAGGATGAGAATATTGCCAAGGCGGCAGAGAAGGAGAAAAAGCGTTTTGCCGGTACGGAGATCCAGGATAAAAAGCTTGGAATCATAGGGCTTGGAGCCATTGGTGTCAAGGTTGCTAACGTGGCAAAGCATATGGGAATGGAAGTATACGGTTATGATCCTTATGTATCGGTGGATGCTGCATGGAATTTAAGCCGTGATGTTAAGCATGTTCTGAATGTTGAGGATATTTATGAGAACTGTGATATTATCACAATTCATGTCCCTCTTCTTGATTCTACCAAGGGAATGATCGACAAGGATGCAATTGCTAAGATGAAGGACGGTGTGATTATCCTTAACTTTGCAAGAGATCTCCTTGCTGATGAAAAGGATATTCTTGAGGGTATTAAGTCAGGTAAGATTCGCAAGTATGTATCCGATTTCCCGAACCCTACGACCGCAGGGCAGGAAGGCTGTATTGTCATTCCTCATCTTGGCGCCTCCACGGAGGAATCCGAGGATAACTGCGCGAAGATGGCGGTAAAGGAGATGATTAACTATCTGAAGAACGGAAATATCGTCAACAGCGTTAATTATCCAAACTGTGATATGGGTGTCTGCTCACAGGCAGGACGTGTTGCAATTTTCCACAGAAATATTGCAAACATGATTACCAAGTTTACAGCATGCTTTGGTGATGAGGGTATTAATATCAGTGACATGATGAATAAGTCAAGAGGTGAGGTGGCTTATACCATGATGGATATTGAGACACCTGCCGATGAAGAGATTATCAAGAAACTGCAGTCTATTGATGGTGTATTCCGTGTACGCGTGGTAAAGTGAGCCAACCGAAAATCGCAGTTTACTGTCATTTATTAAAATAGTCTGCATAGAGGTCTTAAAGGCTTTATAGAAAAATCAAACAGCGCATTTTAGAAAATATATCCCCCGATTTCTTTGTTCGAAGCGAAGCAAATTTGAAATCGGGGGATTAATGTTATCTCTAAAATAAACTGCGATTGCGGTGCTTAGAATTCTGTGAAATCCGCAAGGCCGGCATCGTCCAGATCCTCCTTCAGCATTGCATTCTGCTTGGCGGATACGATGCTTGCAAGATCCATATATTTAATAAACACGTCTTCCAGCGACATACCCTTTTCGTCTGCAATTTCCTGCATGATGGGCTTTAATTTATCAAGCTGAAAAGAAACTCTTGTCTTCTGGGGATCAATTTCGCCGAGCACACTTTCTGAGTATGCGTTGATACGGGAAAGCATTTCCTTTTCTTCATCGCTTAAGGAGGCAAAACTGGCAGAATTATTCTTTGGTTGAAACATATTTCCACATCCTTTTTTAAAAATTTATTGCAATACGATTGTAACACTTGGCGCTTGTGTTGTATAGATATCTTTGTTAAAATAAATACAGAATTGGTGTATAGCCGCTGTTGCGGCAGAATGAGAGGAAATATGAATAGTAGACTATATAAGCTGATGAACTGGCCAAGGATTGAAGGCGTTATTTATTCGGAGGAGGACCAGCCCCATGAGATACTGGGGCCGCATGTAGCTGGGAAGAGTGTACTTTTTCAAACCTTCCAGCCGGGTGCGGAAGCTGTGAGTGTTGTTGTTCAGCCCGGAAGCAAAAAATATAAAATGGAAATGGTAGATGAAGCAGGCTATTTTGCATGTCTTGTAAGTGGAAAAATCCCTCAGAAATACGAATATGAAGTGACTTTTGGAGAGGAAAATACAACCCTTATCAAAGATGCATATCAATATACAGTTGGGCTTGATAAAAAAGATATTGAAAAATTCAATGCAGGAATTCATTACTCTGTCTATGAAAAGCTTGGAGCGCATCCCATGGTGATCGACGGAGTCTCCGGTACCTTTTTTGCAGTCTGGGCACCGAATGCGGTAAGAGTCAGTGTGGTTGGTGACTTTAACCACTGGGATGGACGGGTTCATCAGATGCGGCGCAATCAGGACGGAGGTATTTTTGAAATTTTTATTCCGGATGTGAAGGATGGAGATTGCTATAAATTTGAGATTAAAGCTAAGGGTGGATTGACCTATCTAAAAGCAGATCCCTATGCATTTGCACAGCAGCTGCGCCCCGAAACTGCTTCTGTTGTGAGAGATATCTCCTATACGTGGAAAGATCAGAAATGGATGAAGGAGCGGGAAAAACATCAGGGTGAAAATACACCGATCAGTGTTTATGAGCTATATCTTGGTTCCTTCCGGAAAAACACCGATACCGATGAATATATGAATTATCGGGAACTGGCAACTGAGATCGTAAAGTATGTAAAGGAAATGGGATATACGCATGTAGAACTGATGCCTGTCATGGAGCATCCGTTGGATGCATCCTGGGGATATCAGGTGATCGGGTATTATGCGCCCACAGCCAGATACGGAACCGCCGAGGATTTCATGTGCTTTGTTGACACCCTGCATCAGGCGGGAATCGGTGTAATCCTAGACTGGGTGCCGGCTCATTTTCCCAGAGATACCTATGGGCTTTCCCAGTTTGACGGTACCTGCCTGTATGAACATGCGGATCCGAGACAGGGAGCACATCCCCACTGGGGAACACTGATCTATAATTACGGTCGTCCCCAGGTGTCTAACTATCTGATTGCCAATGCCATTTACTGGGTTGAAAAATTTCACGCAGACGGGATCAGGATGGATGCAGTAGCTTCCATGCTTTATCTGGATTACGGTAAACAGGATGGACAATGGATCGCCAATATTTACGGAGGAAATGAGAATCTGGAGGCTGTAGAGCTTCTGAAGCATCTGAACTCCGTTATGAAAAAGCGGAATCCCGGTGTACTTATGATTGCAGAGGAATCAACTGCGTGGCCTAAGGTTACCGGAAGGCTGGATGAGGACGGACTGGGCTTTGATTTGAAGTGGAATATGGGCTTTATGAATGATTATCTCTCCTATATCAGTAATGATCCTTATTTTAGAGCTCATCATCATAATGAACTGACCTTCAGTATGATTTATGCATACAGTGAAAACTTTATCCTGGTATTCTCTCATGATGAAGTGGTTCATGGAAAGTCTACCCTGATCGGAAAGATGCCCGGTGTATTGGAGGACAAATTTGCAAATCTGCGGATCACTTATACCTATATGATGACGCATCCCGGCAAAAAACTGCTGTTTATGGGACAGGATATTGCAGAATTCAGGGAATTTGACGAGACCAGACAGACGGAGTGGGCTTTGCTTCAGTATGATTCCCATAAGGGCATTAACCGGCTGGTAAAGGATTTGAATAAATTGTATAAAGAAAAACCTGCATTATATGCACTGGATACAAATCCCGAGGGCTTTGAATGGATCAATTGTATTTCCCCCGAAAAATGTATGGTTTCTTTTATGAGAAAAACCGGCAAGCCCGAAGAAGTATTGGTTGTTACGGTCAATTTTGCAAATGTGGAGCAGGAATTTGTCGTGGGCGTTCCTTATGAAGGAAAATATAAGGAAATATTGAATACAGATGCCAAATGTTACGGTGGACTGGGAAGAGTGAATGGAAAGGCAAAGTTTGTTTCAGAAACAGAAGTAGATGGAAAGCCCTATTCTTTCACAATGAAGGCGGCACCTCTGTCGGCAAGTATCTTTGCTTTTGTACCTTACACAGAGAAGGAAAAGCAAGAAATTGCAAAGAAAAAAGCACAGATGGAGGCTCAGGCACGGGCAGAAGCAGCAAGACAGGAGGCGGAAGAAGCGAAAAGACAGGCCCTTGCGGCAAAGGAGGAGGCCCTTGCTGCAAAGAAGCAGGCACAGGAGGCTGTGGAAAAGGCAAGAAGAGCACAGGAAAGGGCAGAAAGAGAAATGCAAAAGGCGCAGGAAGAGCTGCAGCGTGTCGATGAAATCCGTAAGAAATAGATCATCAGCAATAGGCAATTAAGGAAAGGAGGAGTTGATAGCAGATGGAGAATGAAATTGATCCGGGAGTAATTGAAAAATTCCTGGAGGAATTACCGGAGAAGGCTTTTCACCTCGGACTGCGGGTGGTTCTGGCCGGTCTGGCGTTCCTGATGGGAGTTCAGTTGATCAGACTCATCAGAAAAATACTAAAAAAGACGCTTGAAAGAAGTAAAGCAGATATCAGCGCCATGAACTTTATAGACTCCTTTGTGAAATTTGCACTGTATTTTCTCCTCGTCTTAACGATCGCTTCTGGATTGGGCGTGGATGCTGCGAGTATTTTGGCAATTGTTGGTTCTGCCGGCGTGGCAATAGGACTTGCATTGCAGGGAAGTCTCAGCAACCTTGCAGGCGGTGTTTTGATTTTGGTGTTGAAACCGTTTCGTGTCGGAGATTACATTGAGGATAGCAACAACAGAGCGGGAATAGTGGAATCCATAGATATTTTTTATACCCATTTGCTCACATATGACAATATTGCAATTGTATTGCCCAATGGAACCCTTGCTAACGGTACGATCACAAATTATACACAGAGTGAATTGCGCAGAGTGATTGTGCCGGTCAGCATCTCCTATCAGGCAGATGTGAAAGAGGCAAGAAAAGTTTTGCTGGAGGCATTGAAAGAAGATCCCTCAGTTAGAAAAGATAAGGAAATGAGAGTTCTGGTGGACGCCCTGGCTGACAGTGGTGTGAATTTGCTTGTACGCTGCTGGGTGAAGCAGGATGATTACTGGGAGACGAAATGGAGGCTGACGGAACTGGTAAAGGACACGCTTGATGAAGCAGGAATCAGCATTCCCTTTCCTCAGTTGGATGTGCATATTAACCGGTCAGAATAAATTAGTGCTTGCAAATTAAGCATGCTGACGTTATAATTATCCTTGTTGTGATTCCATGATGAATACGACAGGGTATGCTACTGTGGCTCAGTTGGTAGAGCAGCTGATTCGTAATCAGCAGGTCAGGGGTTCAAGTCCCCTCAGTAGCTTAAAGCCAGTAAGCAAAGCTGCTACTGGCTTTATTTTTTCTTTTTATACAGATGCTCCAGCCATTGGATGCATTGGTATAGTCCCATTGCAATGATACACAGGATGATTATGGACGTAATTACCATGTTAAGCTTAAAAACCTGTGTGCCGTAAATAATCAGATAACCAAGGCCTTTTCTGGCTGCGAGAAATTCTCCGATTATCACCCCTACAAGTGCCAGACCGATATTAACCTTCATATTGCTTAAAATGACAGGAATAGAGGAAGGAAGTACCACCTTATGAAATGCATCAAAGCGATTCCCACCCAGAGTGTAGATCAGCTTGAGTTTCTCCGGGTCAGTATGGCGAAAGCCGGTATACAGGTTAATGACAGAACCGAAAATGGCTACAGAGATGCCTGCAACAATGATGGTACCCGTACCGGTTCCAAGCCATACGATGAGTAAAGGCGCGAGAGCTGACTTGGGAAGACTGTTTAAAATAACCAGATATGGCTCCAATATTTCAGACAAGGTCCTGGAATACCATAGCAGTGTTGCAGTCAGCATGGAGATCAGTGTAATTAATAAAAAGCTTAGTATGGTTTCAAGAAGAGTGATCCCGGCATGTGTAAATAAAGAGCCGTCTGCCAGCATTTGAACAAAGTAGGAGATTACCATACTGGGACTGCTGAAGAAGAAAGTATCAATAAGTCTAAATCGGCCTGCGGCTTCCCATATAATGAGAAAGGTAAAAAATACCAGAAAGCGCAAAATCGTAATCAGGTGATGGTGCCTGTAATGATCATGAATATATTTTTTTTGCGTTTCTGAAATGAGAGGAATACAGGCAGCCTCCAGATCAGATTTCTTTTTCGCTGTATTCATTTGATATCTCCTTCCATAACAATGTAAACAAATCCTTGAATTCAGGGGCATTTCTTGCAGAAAGCGGGGTGTGCTCCGAGAGAGTAAGCTTCACCGGAATATCATTTTTTATGGAGGCAGGGCGTCTTTTCAAGACCAGAATCCTGTCAGCCAGTGATATTGCTTCAGAAAGATCATGTGTAATGAGCAGGGCAGTGATTCCAGTTTTTCGGATGATGCTGCCAATATCCCCTGATACCATAAGACGGGTCTGATAATCCAAGGCGCTGAAGGGCTCATCAAGAAGAAGAAGGCCCGGTTCCATAACCATGGTTCGAATCAATGCAGCACGCTGCTTCATGCCGCCGGATAATTCTGCAGGCCTTTTGTCTTTAAATTTTTCAAGTCCATATTCTGACAACAGGCGACTGGCAAGGGCTTCCTTTTCTTTGGTTAGTGTACCGGTTACTTCCGGACCGAGGAGAATATTTTTCCATATCGTGCGCCATTCCAGCAGGTGATCCTGCTGAAGCATATATCCAATTCGTATCCGTTCTGACTGGTCTAAGATGATCTCACCGGACTCCGGTTTGATCAGTCCCGCAATAATGGAAAGAAGGGTGGATTTTCCACAGCCGCTCGGACCTACAATTGCAACAAATTCACCCTTATTGATCTGAAAGGAAAGATTGGACAATGCTTTTGTTTCGCCATTGAGGTTGTGATAGGAAAAGCAGATATCCCTGCAGGTTAAAACAGGCTGATTCACAGAATTGCTCTCCTTTTTAGGTTTCTATATCATTAGAGTATGAATAACAGATTTTTTTGGTGAAGGAAGTGTTAGGTTTTGGAAGAAAAGATTGAAAAGAGTTGTAAAATATGATAGTATCAAATTCAGATTTAACTATTGGAGGACAGTTGACATGGCTCAATTATGGGGCGGACGTTTTACCAAAGAAACCGACAAGATGGTTTACCAATTTAATGCGTCCATAAATTTTGACCGTAAATTGTTTGAACAGGATATAGAAGGAAGTATTGCACATGTGGTCATGCTGGAAAAACAGGGAATTCTGACCTGTGAAGAAAAGGATGCAATTGTGAAAGGTCTCACCGGTATTCGCAGCGATGTGGAAGAAGGAAAACTCTCCATTACGGATGAATATGAAGATGTTCATAGCTTTGTAGAAGCAAAGCTCATCCAGCGGATTGGAGATGCAGGGAAAAAGATGCATACCGGAAGAAGCAGGAATGATCAGGTTGCGCTTGATATGAAGCTTTATGTAAGGGGAGAAATCCTGCAGATTACAGATGCACTGCATGAACTTCTTGCTACGCTGCTTCATATTATGGAGCAGAATATAACTGCCTATATGCCCGGATTTACCCATTTGCAAAAAGCACAGCCCACTACGCTGGCGCATCATATGGGAGCTTATTTTGAGATGTTTAAGAGGGATGTGCTAAGACTAAAGGATATTTATAAGAGGATGAACTATTGTCCCCTCGGTGCAGGTGCTTTTGCAGGGACAACTTATCCACTTGACAGGGCCTATACAGCATCATTAATGGGATTTGAAGGCCCTACTTTAAATAGCATGGATTCTGTGGCTGACCGCGATTATGTGATTGAATTTCTGTCGGCACTTTCCGTAATTATGATGCATTTAAGCAGATTTTCTGAGGAAATTATTATCTGGAATTCCAATGAATATCGTTTCGTTGAGATTGATGACGGGTTTTCAACGGGAAGCAGTATTATGCCTCAGAAGAAAAACCCGGATATTGCAGAGTTGGTAAGAGGTAAGACTGGAAGAGTTTATGGTGCTTTAATGTCAATGCTTACCACGATGAAGGGAATTCCCCTTGCTTATAATAAGGATATGCAGGAGGATAAGGAAGTTACCTTCGATGCGATAGAAACGGTTAAGAACTGTCTGATACTGTTTAATGGAATGCTGGCTACCATGAAATTTAACTATGAGATCATGGAGAAGAGTGCGACCAATGGCTTTACCAATGCGACTGATGCAGCAGATTATCTGGTGAATAAGGGAGTTCCTTTCCGGGATGCCCATGCTATCATCGGACGTCTTGTACTTTACTGTATTGAAAAGAACAGCAGCATTGATGAATTGGGTATAGAGGAATTAAAAGAAATCAGCCCTGTGTTTGAAGCTGATGTTTATGATGCAATCAGTTTGAAAACTTGTGTTGAAAAGAGGCTGACCATAGGAGCTCCGGGACAAAAGGCGATGGAAGAGGTTATCCGGATAAACAGAAAATTTTTAGAGGAAAGCAGGACAGACAGTTCTTGTGATAAATTAAGATGAGGAGATTGGAAAAATGAGTGAAAAATTGAAAGTAGGTATTTTAGGAGGAACAGGTATGGTGGGACAGAGGTTTATTTCTCTGTTGGAGAATCATCCCTGGTTCGAGGTCACAACGGTTGCGGCAAGCCCAAGATCGGCCGGTAAGACCTATGAGGAGGCAGTGGGAGACAGATGGAAAATGACAACGCCAATGCCCGAAAAGGTTAAGAAGCTTGTCGTTATGAATGTCAATGAAGTGGAAGCAGTTGCCTCGAAGGTCGATTTCGTGTTCAGCGCTGTTGATATGACAAAGGAAGAGATCAAGAAGATCGAGGAGGCATATGCAAAAACAGAGACACCTGTTGTCTCCAATAATTCTGCACATAGATGGACGCCAGATGTTCCTATGGTAGTACCGGAGATTAATCCGGAACATATGAGAGTAATTGACTTTCAGAAGAAGAGACTGGGAACGACAAGAGGCTTTGTCGCAGTAAAGCCCAATTGCTCTATTCAGAGTTATGCCCCTGTCCTTACTGCATGGAAGGAATTTGAGCCGTATGAGGTGGTAGCAACTACCTATCAGGCGATTTCCGGTGCGGGAAAGACCTTTAAGGATTGGCCGGAAATGGTTGAAAATATCATTCCCTACATTGGCGGAGAGGAGGAAAAGAGTGAGAAAGAACCTCTGCGTATCTGGGGAGAGATTAAGGACGGCGTTATTGTTCCTGCAACATCTCCGGTTATTACCTGCCAGTGCATCAGGGTGCCTGTACTCAACGGTCATACGGCAGCGGTATTTGTTAAGTTTAGAAAGAAACCGACAAAGGAGCAGCTGATAGAGAAGCTTATCTCCTTTAAAGGAATCCCACAGGAAAGGCAGCTTCCAAGTGCACCAAAACAGTTTATCCAGTATCTGGAGGAGGACAATAGACCGCAGGTAAAACTGGATGTAGATTTTGAAAATGGTATGGGAATCAGTGTGGGACGTCTTCGCGAGGACACCGTTTACGACTGGAAGTTCGTAGGACTTTCCCACAATACAGTACGTGGTGCGGCCGGGGGTGCTGTGCTGTGTGCAGAACTCTTAAAGGAGCAGGGTTACATTACAAAGAAATAAGGCACAAAAGGGTATTTCATGCTGCGTATGTCTGGGGAGTACATACACAGCTGACATAGAGGGGTAAGCAAAATGGATGAATTACGTTATCAGGTGGACCTGTTAAGCGCAATGAACCAGCGATTGACAAATGATGAAAAGATGTATCGTTTAATATGCGATACATCCAGCAATGCGTTCCTTTACGTGGATTTTGTTGAAGACAGGGTGCGGACATTAGCAAACTGGGATTTCTTTTTTCCGAACGTCGAGATCAATGATCGAAATGACCTGACCAAATTATATTCTCAGGTGGAAGAGAAATATACACTTCCATTACGGGAATTGATTTTCCTTGAAAAGACGGAAATGAATACGAGCAGTGGGATCATCAAGCTGAAGGATGGAAAGACCTGGGTGGAGTGTGAGACGGCCATCCTTTATGATCTGACAGGAAATGCAACAGATAAAGTGATTCGTTTTAAGGATATCTCTAAATTTAAGAATCAAAATGAAGAACTGACCTATATGGCATATTACGATATGCTTACCGGACTGTATAACAGAAATTATTTTGTCAGGCTTTTGGCAGATTTCGTTAGAAAAGCGGGTGAAGAAAACGAAATTGTATCTGTCATGTTTGTTGATATTGATGATTTTCGGAAGATCAATGATGGCTTTGGACTGATTGTCGGTGATGAAATTGTTCAGCAGTTCGGGCAATTCCTGTCCGGCTTCAAAAGTGAGAATGTCCTGGTGTCCCATTTTAATGCTGATATTTACTGTATTGCTATCTATAAGCCGTCAGGAAGCAGAAGCGTAGAACATATCTATAAAGTGATACATCAAAGAGTGAGGGAACCTTTCAGATTAAGTACCGGACAGGAACTGCTGATTTCTGTAAGCGTTGGTGTTGCTGAGTATCCGGAGGCGGCAAAAACGACCCTGGAGCTGATAAACTGTGCAGAAATCGTCATGTTTAAGGCAAAAGGAAACGGAAAGGATGCAATCAAATATTTTGATGCACCGATTTTAAATGAATTTTTACAGAATGTTAATATTGAAACAAAATTAAAGGGGGCGGTATTTGAACAAAATTTCACTATGAATTTTCAGCCCCAGTATTATGTGAAGGATAAAAAACTGCGGGGAGTTGAGGCTCTGATCAGATGGCGTGACAATGATGGCATGATGATCAGTCCGGCAGTTTTTATTCCGATTGCAGAAAAAAACGGAACAATAGTACCAATCGGAACATGGGTCATTGAGGAAAGTATCAGAACCTTTGTGGATTGGAAAAGACAGTTTGACTGTCATGTGATCCTTTCCCTGAACATTTCTGCCATTCAATATATGAGAGAAGATTTCATTGACAGTATTTTGAGTGTGATCAAGAAATATGATGTGGACCCAACGGAATTAGAACTTGAAATTACGGAGAGTGTACTGATTGAAAATTTCAAGGATGTTATGGAAAAACTTCATATTCTGCGTGATTATGGAATTCGAATCTCCCTGGATGATTTTGGTACAGGATATTCCTCACTTTCCTATCTGAAAGGGCTTCCGATAGACACTCTGAAAATAGATAAGAGCTTTATTGACACAATTGTCAATGATGAGAATACAAGGGTGATTACGGAGTCTATTATCTATATGGTGAAGAAGCTTGGATTCGAGACAATTGCTGAAGGAGTGGAAAGCAAAGAACAATTCGAATACCTGAAGGAAATCGGCTGTGATTGTATTCAGGGATATCTTCTTGGTAAGCCGATGCCGGGGGAAGAAATCAAACAGCTTTTACTTGATCAGATCTGATTGAAATAATAGGAGAGAGGAATGGTTTTAGGGCGAACAAGTGAGTTAAAATATTTAAATACCTGTTATGACCGTGAGGGCAGCCGGATTATGGTTGTTTATGGACATAAGAATGTTGGAAAAACAGCTCTGCTTCGTCAGTTTGTCCAGGACAAGCCATATTCCTATTACCGTGCAAGATCTGCTTCTGATCGGGAACAGAGGTTTCAGTGGGGAAAGGAGCTTTCTGAGAAGGAAAATGCTATGCTGAAGTTTCCTTCCTATACCGAAATTTTGAGAGCGATTCCGAAAGAGCAGAACCAGAAAACTGTGATCATTATTGACGAATTTCAATATGTAATTAAGACGGACGGCACTTTCATGAAGGAGCTTGTCAGTTATGTGCATGAGAATCAGCGGAATTTGCTTGTTATTCTATGCAGTTCTTCCATTGGATGGGTAGAGAACAGCATGGTTACAAGGATTGGAGAGTCTGCTTATGAGATTTCCGGATTCTTGAAAATTCGAGAATTGGAATTTGAAGCGATGCTGGAATATTTTCCGGGATTCTCGATGGAACAGTGCGTGGAAGCTTATGCGGTACTGGGAGGAACACCTGGGCTGTGGAAGCATTTCGATGATAAACTCAGTATTAAGGAAAATATATGTCGGTACATTTTAAGTGCAGCTTCACCGCTTTACGATGAGGGGCAGCGTATCGTCCGTGAGGAACTGAGGGAGACCGGAGTTTATAATACGATTCTTGCATCTATTGCAGCAGGGAATCACAAGTTAAATGATCTTTATCTTCATACGGGATTCTCAAGAGCGAAAATCAGTGTATACCTAAAAAATCTGATGGAACTGGAACTGGTAGAGAAGGTTTTTTCCTATGATACAGACGGAAAAGTTAATACACAGAAGGGAATCTACCGGATCAGCAACCATTTGGTTCACTTTTACTTTACTTATCTTTATCCCAATCTGAGCAGTCTGGAAACAATGACACCGGGAGAATTTTATCAGAAGTTTATTGCATTTGACATGAAAAATTATGTAGCCGAATATTTTAACATTGTCTGTAAGCAATATATTGAAAAGTGGAATAAGTGGGGAAGGCTTCCGATTGAAGTGGAACGGATAGGAGAATGGGTCGGTAAGCAGGGAACGATTGATGTTATAGCCCAGAACGAGGAAGGAAAAACCATTATCGGTATCTGTAACTGGGATAAACCGATTATGAGATATGATGACTATGAGTGGCTGTTGTTTTGCGCGAAAAAGGCAAAACTACGCGCGGATTATGTCTATTTATTCTCTGTAAAGCAGTTTGATGAAAAGCTGAGCCTGGAGGCAAAGGTAAAGCATAATCTGAAATTGATCAGTCTGGATGAAATGTAATGGGAAAAAGTTTGTATATCGCAGAAAAGCCTAGTGTGGCGAGAGAATTCGCAAAGGCACTGCAGCTAAAAGCAAATAATAAGGACGGATATATAGAGTCGGAGGAAGCGATCGTTACATGGTGCGTGGGGCATCTGGTAACCATGAGCTATCCGGAGGCCTATGATGAGAAATACAAAAAATGGTCTTTGAGTACGATCCCCTTTATTCCGTCTGAGTTTAAATATGAGGTCATTGATAATGTAAAGAAACAGTTTCAGATTGTCAGTGGTCTGCTGAATCGTGGGGATGTGGATACAATCTATGTCTGTACGGACTCCGGACGTGAAGGAGAATATATTTATCGTCTGGTGGAACAGCAGGCGCATGTTACCGGAAAACAGAGAAAGAGAGTATGGATTGACTCGCAGACGGAGGAA
>SAMEA3663269__coassemble_46_pt1 | contig 50485 bp, 52 predicted proteins | sample SAMEA3663269__metabat2_high_PE_026 | metagenome-assembled genome bin SAMEA3663269 (sample SAMEA3663269) | pig gut metagenome | biome: pig gut; feature: pig-associated habitat; material: faeces | place: China | collected 2013 | reverse complement strand
GTAGAGCAGAGGACTGAAAATCCTCGTGTCACTGGTTCGATTCCGGTTCTGGGCATTTTGTTATGCCAGAAATTACTTTGATATAGAAAAAGTAAAGCTGGGCATACTTATTATTATGGAGCACTAGCTCAGTCGGTAGAGCACCTGACTTTTAATCAGGTTGTCGGGGGTTCGAATCCCCCGTGCTTCATTTTATGGTTTTATTCTTTTTATCTGCTAAATATTATCGTTAATCATTCTGTCAATCTCTTCAACAAAGGAAAACACCTGTTTAAAATCTATGAATGCCTGTATAAACGGATTGCTTGCTTTTTTATTGACTTTATAGTATTTTGTAAAATGATTTAGTGGAGGAAAATTTATGAAAAAATTAGTGTTATTATCTATGCTGTGCGCTTTTATTGCATGTTCTGCTATTGGCTGCGCTGACATTGCCGGGATCACAAGCCCAAATAATGATCAAATAATAGTGGATACAGGAAATGCAACATTTACGGAGGAAGGATATTACATATTGGAGGGAACTCTTTGTGAGCTTGATAAAACCAGTCTTTCTATGAAAACTGCAGATGGGCATATACTATATTTTAATTTTGCACCTGAAACAGTAATTTATTCAGGAGAAGATAGCACAATTGAGCAGGGACAGAAAATCAAGATAGTGTTTGATGGAGATATAAGCCAGAATAGAATGACAGATGTATCTGTGATTATGGTTTCTTCTGTTGATATGTAAATTTTATGTTAATTTTTATCTGTTTTTAAGATATCTGGTGTATTTGAATCGTTATATATGTTAAAATATATAACTGTAGGCTGAATAGAGTCTGCACATATTGAAAGGAAAGCAATATGAAGGAAAGACATGCAAATAATCTGGATAGAATCAGAAAGAGATATGAGAAAAGAAGACAGCTTTATAGGCTTCTTAGAGAGCATGCTTCTGATATCTTAAAATCGGAGAATTTCCGCAGTACAAAAAATTATATTCAACACGGAACAATGCCTGTCCACAGACATTGCATTGATGTGGCAGAAAAAAGTATTGCGATCAGTAAATTTTTAAGAATTCCGTGTAATGAGAGAGAAATGGTCAGAGGAGCATTATTACATGACTATTTCCTTTATGACTGGCATGACAAGAGCAGAGAAAACTATCAGAGGCTTCACGGATTTTATCATCCGGGTATTGCTCTTAGAAATGCAAGTATGGAATATGAATTGACTTTGCGTGAAAAGGATATTATTAAAAAGCATATGTGGCCGCTTACGGTGGTTCCACCTCTCTGCAGAGAGGCATGGATTGTAACGACGGCAGATAAATATTGTTCGCTGCTTGAAACACTTAAGCTGCATAGAGGAGCAGGGGTAAGGGCAATTTAATGAAAAGAACACTGTATGATTATTTAAAAGAATATAGTGATAGTGAAATGTATCCTTTCCATATGCCGGGGCATAAGAGAAATCCTCATAGCGGTCCACTATCAGAGTTTTACAGTCTGGACATTACGGAAATAGATGGTTTTGATAATCTTCATCAGCCAGAATCCATTATTAAGGATGCACAGGAGCGGGCAGCAAGTCTTTACCAGTCCGAAGAGACCTTCTATCTGGTTAACGGAAGTACATCAGGAATTTTGAGTGCGATTTCGGCAGTGGCCGGAGCGGATAAAAGACTTATTATAGCAAGAAACTGTCACAAAGCCGTATATCATGCGGCTTTTTTAAATCGCATGAGGCTTCATTATGTATATCCCGAAATTTATGAGGAATATGATATTGCAGGAGAAGTCAAAGCTGTTCAAATAGACCGTGAAATTAAATCCATTTTGCGTGATGAAACAATTGAAGCAGCTGATGCTAATAAGAAGATAGCAGGAGTAGTCATTACTTCGCCTACTTACGATGGTATTGTATCTGATGTGGTAGAAATTGCGGATGTGGTTCATCATTATGGGATACCGTTAATTGTAGATCAGGCACATGGAGCACATTTCGGTTTTCACCCGGCTTATCCGGAAAATGCAGTGCGACAGGGTGCGGATATTGTAATTCACAGTGTCCACAAAACACTTTCTGCACCTACACAGACAGCGTTGCTTCACAGAAACGGTAATCTGATAGACAGAGAAATGTTAACGAAGTATTTGCGAATTTACCAGAGCAGCAGTCCCTCTTATCTTTTGATGGCAGGAATTGATGAGGCAATGCAGTTTGTTACGGAAAGTGGCTTTCAGAGACTGGACGAACTATTAAATTTGAGATTAAAAATAGAAGAAAAAGCAAAAAACTTTTGCCATATTAGAGTATGTCCGTTAACAGAACCGGGAAAACTGATTATATCTGTGAAAAATACTTCCCTTACAGGGAAGGTATTGCATGAAGTTTTGAGAAAGAAATATCATTTGCAAATGGAAATGGCAGCCGGAAGCTATGTAATTGCTATTTTATCAATGATGGATACAGAAAAGGGGATAAATCGTTTGCTCACAGCCTTGCAGGAAATAGATCAGAGTTTATCGGATATGCCTGCCAAACAAATTGTTTCGCCGATGCTGAATATTCGGCCTGAGAAAAGCATGGAATTATGTGATGCTTATCATTTAGCATATGAAAGAATAAATGCCAAGGATGCAAAAAACAGAATTGTCGCCGAATTCGTAAATTTATATCCGCCAGGAATCCCCATTTTGGTACCCGGAGAAGTGATCAGTAAACAGATTTTAGATTTGATGGAAGATTATCAAAAAAATGGGTATACCGTTCAGGGGATAGAACATCAGGAGTTAAAGGTAATAAATATATAGCATAATTAAGGAGAAAATAAATATGCGTAAGACCAAAATTATCTGTACCATTGGACCGTCCAGTGAAAGTGAAGAAAAATTAAGAGAACTGATGCTTGCAGGAATGAATGTGGCACGTTTTAATTTTTCACATGGGACACACGAGGAACATAAGAAGAAGTTTGACAGAGTGATCAAGGTAAGTAATGAATTAGGGTTGCCTGTTGCAACACTGTTGGATACGAAAGGGCCGGAAATTCGATTAAAGGATATAGAAGGCGGAAAGACAGAACTGGTAAGTGGGCAGAAGTTTATTCTTACGACAGAAGAAATTCTCGGAACAAATGAAAAGGTGTCGATTTCCTATAAAAATTTAGTAAATGATATATCTGTCGGAACAACTATTTTAATTGATGATGGATTGATTGAAATGGTTGTGGATGCAATAGAAGATACCGATATATTATGTACAGTAATAAATGGTGGACCGATTTCCAACCATAAGGGAGTTAATGTACCCGGAGCAGAGTTGTCCATGCCCTACATCAGTGATGTTGACAGAAGTGATATTATGTTCGGGTGCGATATGGGATTTGACTTTATTGCTGCATCCTTTGTAAGATGCAGGGAAGATATTCTGGAAGTCAGAAAAATACTCGACGAGCATGGAAGCCATATGAAAATAATTGCTAAAATAGAAAGCATGCAGGGGATCCGAAATCTTGAGGATATTCTGACGGTATCGGATGGAATTATGGTTGCAAGAGGTGACCTGGGAGTAGAAATTCCAATGGAAGAGGTTCCTGTAGTGCAAAAGCAGATGATCAAGATGGCTGAGGCACAGGGAAAGCATGTAATTACAGCAACCCAGATGCTGGAATCCATGATAAAGAATCCAAGACCGACGAGGGCGGAGACAACTGATATTGCCAATGCAATCTATGATGGAACGACCGCAATTATGCTTTCGGGAGAAACTGCAGCAGGAGCATATCCGGTAGAAGCTGTCAGGACAATGGCAAGAATTGCGGAAAGATCAGAACAGGACATTGATTATAATGGAAGAATGAAGAGAAGAGAGCACATTGATAATTTTGATGTGACAACAGCAATTTCTCATGCAACCTGTACGACAGCAATGGATTTGAAAGCAGCAGCAATTATTACGGTTACCATTTCCGGGTTTACCGCGGGAATGATTTCCAGATACAAACCCAGCTGCCCGATTATTGCATGTAGTGTCAGTCCTAGAATATGCAGACAGCTCAGCTTATCCTGGGGAGTTACACCGATTTGGATTGCCAGAGAGAATACGACAGATGACCTGTTTGACGTGGCAGTACATGCTGCAGAAGAGGCCGGCTATATAAAGAAGGGGGACAAGGTTGTGCTAACAGCTGGTGTGCCTCTGGGAGTTTCAGGAAAAACCAACATGTTACGTGTTGTTGAGGTTTAATTTATATGGGAAAAATGTTATACTTAATGGGAAAGAGCTCCACAGGAAAGGATACTGTTTACAGAAAGCTTATGGAATGGAAACAGCTGGAGCTGAAACGGGTAGTTCCTTATACCACAAGACCAATACGTTTGGGAGAGAGTGAAGGGAAGGAATATCATTTTACAGATGATGAAGGTTATGAGTTATTGGTAAAGCAGGGAAAGGTGATCGAGTCCCGTGCTTACCATACATATCATGGCTTATGGCGTTATTTTACTGTGGATGATGGAGAAATTGATTTAAGAGCAAATAATTATCTGATTATTGGCACGCTGGAGTCTTATGTAAAAACGGCAGATTATTTTGGTAAGGAGAAGGTTTTGCCGATCCTGCTGGAGCTTAATGACGGCGTAAGGCTTCAGAGAGCCCTGGATCGTGAGCGCAAACAGGAAAATCCCCGCTATCAGGAAATGTGCAGGCGGTATCTTGCAGATGCGGAGGATTTTTCGGAAGAAAAAATAGCGGAAGCCGGTATTGATAAAAGATTTATGAATGACGATCTTGAAAGATGTATTGCAGATATTAAGGAGTATGTTCTAAAAGAACTGTAGGGAAGAAAAAGGAGGTGACCAGCTTGGATATTAAAGTAAATCAGACTATGCCGGTTGCACAGCCGGAGGCAACAGCACCGGCTAGAGAGACAGATGGAAATTTTAAGTTTACGCTGGTCAGCCACATTGAGGAGCAGGAACTACAGGCAAGGCTGGGAACCCTGATGGAGGAAATTACCATGCAGGGGGATAAGCTTGCCAAGAAACGGGATATCAAGGATATGAAAAGGTATCGAGGACTGATTAAGGAATTTATGAATGAGATTGTCAGTCGCTCCCACTCTTTCAGTCGTGAAAATTTCCTGGACCGGAAGGGAAGACACAGGGTTTATGGAATAATCCGTCTGGTAGATGAAAATCTGGATGAACTGGCTAAGGAGTTAATGAAGGATGAGCAGGATCACCTTGTAATCCTGTCTAAGATAGGAGAAATCAGGGGGTTGCTGTTGGATATTCTTACTTAAGAACAGCAGTCAGCTCTGACATGGAGCCTTTAGACAGAGCAGTATTAACCGGTATGGGATGGAGGGGTACATATATGAGTAGGTTTGATGATATCGTGGGGCAGGAGCAGTTAAAAGAGCACCTTTATAATGCGCTTACTACAAATAAAATTTCCCATGCGTATATTATTAATGGGGAGAGAAGCTCCGGAAAGGAATTTATTGCAAAAATATTTGCAATGGCATTGCAATGTGAAAACAGACAGGGAATAGAGCCTTGTCATGAATGCCATTCCTGCAAACAGGCGTTGAGTGGAAATCATCCTGATATTGTCTTTATCACACATGAAAAGCCCAATACGATTAGTGTTGATGATATTCGTAGCCAGATTAATGGAGATATTGCAATTAAGCCATATAGCGGCCCTAAAAAAATATATATTATGAATGAAGGGGAAAAAATGACGGTTCAGGCTCAGAATGCCCTTTTGAAAACACTTGAGGAGCCGCCTGAATATGCAGTCATTTTGATATTGACCACGAATGTGAATTCATTACTCCCCACGATTTTAAGCAGATGTGTTTTGCTGAATATGAAGCCCGTAAGGGATGAGCAGATTAAAAAGTTCCTGATGGAAAACATGGAGATTCCCAGCTATAAAGCAGATATTTGCACCGCTTTTGCAAGAGGTAATGTAGGGAAGGCAAGAATGCTTGCAAACAGTGAGGAGTTTGATAAGGTAAAGGAAGAGGCGATCACACTCCTGAAATATATCGGCGAGATGGAGATAAATGAAATCGTTGCTGCTATTAAAAAAATCAATGAATATAAATTTGATGTAAATGATTACCTGGATATCCTTTCGATCTGGTATCGGGATGTGCTTATGTTCAAGGCGACTCATGACGCAAATGACTTGATTTTCAGAGAAGAAATACAGTATATTAGAAAGGTAGCAGATAAGAGTACTTATGAAGGAATTGAAAGAATAATTGACGCGTTGGACAAGTCAAAACAGAGACTTTCCGCAAATGTCAATTTTGATTTAACAATGGAGCTCCTGCTCTTAACAATAAAAGAGAATTAAGTGAGGTTAATAGATTTATGATAAAAGTGATAGGTGTACGTTTCAGAACAGCAGGAAAAATATATTTTTTTGATCCGGGAAAGCTGACCATTAAAAGAGGGGATCATGTTATTGTAGAGACGGCAAGAGGGATCGAATATGGAACTGTCGTGGGAGATCCCAGAGAGGTGGAAGAAAAGAGTGTGATTCAGCCTTTAAAGCCTGTTCTGAGAATTGCAACTGAGAGAGATGATGAGCAGGAGGCAGCGAATAAGGTTAAGGAAAAAGAAGCTTTTAAAATATGCCTTGAAAAGATTCGTAAACACGGACTGGAAATGAAGCTGATCGATGCAGAATATACCTTTGATAATAACAAAGTTCTTTTTTATTTTACAGCCGATGGGCGTATTGATTTCAGAGAACTGGTGAAAGATCTGGCAGCAGTATTTAAAACCCGAATTGAACTCCGCCAGATTGGTGTTCGTGATGAGACCAAAATTTTGGGAGGAATCGGTATCTGTGGGCGGGAATTGTGCTGTCACAGGCATTTATCAGAATTTGTACCTGTTTCTATTAAAATGGCAAAGGAACAGAATCTGTCTTTGAATCCAACCAAGATATCCGGAGTGTGTGGACGTCTGATGTGCTGTCTGAAACATGAGGAAGATACTTATGAGGAGCTGAACAGAAGGCTTCCTAATGTTGGAGATCACGTAACTACTGAGGATGGGCTAAAGGGTGAGGTTCACAGTGTTAATGTTCTTAGGCAGCTGGTAAAGGTTATTGTAGAGGTTGGCGACGAGAAAGAAATTCAGGAATATCGTGTGGAACAGCTCCGATTTAAGAGAAAGCATAAACATAATAAAGTAGACGTACAGGATGAAGAATTGAAGGAACTTGAAAAACTGGAAAAGCAGGAAGGAAAATCCAAACTGGATGACAATTAACAGACAGAAAATAGAAGAGAATAACCGGGTGGTTCTCAAAGAAAATGAAAGAATTGATGATTTACAGAGAAACCATTATCGAATAATTCAAGATCCGGAGCGCTTCTGTTTCGGCATGGATGCAGTCTTGCTTTCCGGTTTTGCAAAAGCAAAGGAAGGAGACAATGTTCTGGATCTGGGAACAGGAACAGGAATTATTCCCATCTTAATGGAGGCAAAGACCCGGGCGACGCATTTCACCGGATTGGAGATACAGAGTGAAAGTGCAGATATGGCTGCAAGAAGTGTCAAACTCAACCATCTGGAAGAAAAAATAGAAATTGTTACAGGTGATATTAAGGAAGCAGTCAGTCTGTTTGGCGCTGCTTCTTTTGACGTTGTAACATGTAATCCGCCTTATATGACAGAGCATCATGGGCTGACGAATCCAAAGGCGCCTAAAGCGATTGCCAGACATGAGCTTCTCTGTACTTTGGAGGATGTAATCTCTCAGGCTGCCAGGCTCCTTAAGCCGGGTGGAAATTTTTATCTGGTACACAGACCCTTTCGTCTTGCAGATATCATTGTGCTGTTAAGGCAATATAAGATGGAGCCTAAGAGAATGAAAATGGTATATCCTTTTATTAATAAAGAACCAAACATGGTACTTATTGAAGCAAACCGAGGCGGTAGAGCGCGGATGAGTGTGGAAAAGCCTTTGATTGTTTACAGAGAGCCGGGTGTGTATACCGATGAAATATATGACATATATGGGTACTAAAATAAAAATGAGCATATTGTCAGCTTTTATGATAGGCATCCTTGTCTGTGGATGTGCAGCGGCGGAGGCAAGTCCTGCGAATGCAGAGCAATCGCTACAGGTTGTTAAGGGTAGTTCTGCTTCTCCTGCAGTTATGCACAGAACAGAAGAAATTTCGTTGGAGGGTGTTGAGAAATCAGGGCTTTCGGATGAGGATAATCAGATAGAAGAAGCACCTGCAGAAAAGGAGAGACCAAAAGTAAAAGGGATATTTGTGACAGGTGCAATGGCAGGAACCGAAAATATGAACAACCTGATTGATCTCGTGGAGCGTACAGAACTCAATGCAATTGTAATTGATGTTAAGAATGATGAAGGAAGAGTGACTTACGACATGCCGGTTTCCCTTGTACAGGAGTTGGGTGCATGCAGGGAGTATATTTCGGATATGGAAGCTCTTGTGAACGAATGTAAAGAAAAGGATATTTATTTAATTGCAAGAGTAGTGACATTTAAGGATCCTTTTTTGGCAGAAAAAAAACCTGAATGGTGCGTTCACAACGCTGACGGTAGTTTGTTCAAAGATAAGGATGGACTTGCATGGCTTAATCCCTATAATCAAAAGGTGTGGGATTATCTTGTTGAGATTGCAGAGAGTGCACTGGCAATTGGTTTTGATGAGGTACAGTTTGATTATGTCAGATTTTCAACGGATAGTGGTATGAAAAATGCGGATTTCGGAATGGATTCCCAAGAAAAAGACAGACAGCAGATTATTACAGAATTTGTTCAATATGCGTCTGAAAGGATTCATGCTGTAGGAGGGGCTGTATCTGCAGATGTATACGGGGTTGTGATTGACAGTGCTACTGACCAGGAAATCGTAGGACAGGATTATGTGGAATTGTCAAAGTATCTGGATTATATCAGCCCAATGGTTTATCCTTCACATTATGGACCGTATAACTACAATATTCCCATACCGGATGCTGAGCCCTATCGCCTGGTTTTGGCTGCAATGCAATCTTCCAGACGGGTATTGGCGGGGATTCCTGCATCAGGAGAGTCAGTCTCTGAAAATACAATTTCCGGAAACACGGTGTCCGAAATGGAGAGAGTACAGGGTGATAGTATTTTACAGGAAAAAGAAGAGTATTCTGACGAAGAACTGGCTTCCCTTCCACCAATGGAAGGCATCAAGGTGCAAGTAAGACCGTGGCTTCAGGATTTTACAGCAACATGGGTCAAAGGACATATCCCCTACGGAGGGGAGGAGGTCAGAGCGCAGATTCAGGCGGTTTATGATGCCGGTTATGAAGAATGGATTTTGTGGAATGCGGCGAATCGGTATACGGAAGAGGGGCTTCTGACAGCAGGAGAGATAGAATGACAGGAACTTTATTTTTATGTGCAACGCCAATCGGAAATCTGAATGATATAACAGCAAGAGTTTTAGATACTCTGCGGGAAGTGGATTTAATAGCAGCTGAAGATACAAGAAACAGTATTAAGCTACTCAATTATTTTCAAATAAAAACACCGATGACAAGTTATCATGAATATAACAAGTTTGAAAAGGCAGAGCAGATTATACAATGGCTGAAAAGTGGAAAGAACATAGCACTTATCACAGATGCGGGGACTCCTGCCATATCTGATCCGGGTGAAGTTCTGGTTGCTAGATGTATAGAAGAGGGACTTCACGTAACATCTTTGCCGGGATGCTGTGCCTGTATCACAGCATTGACGCTTTCCGGTCTGTCAACCAGAAGATTTTGTTTTGAAGGTTTTCTGCCGACAGATAAAAAAGAAAAGAAAATGATCTTAGGGGAATTAGAGAGGGAAACCAGGACAATTATTCTGTATGAGGCGCCGCACCACTTGAAAAGAACTTTGCAGGAGCTGTATGAAACCTTGGGAGAAAGAAGGATTACCTTGTGCCGTGAATTGACTAAAAAGTTTGAAACGGTATTTTCGACTACGCTTGAGGAAGCTCTTACCTACTACAACGAGAATGAACCGAAGGGGGAATATGTATTGGTGCTGGAGGGACTAAACAGGCAGAGTCTGATTTTAGATAAACAGGAAGAGTGGAGCAGGCTTTCCATAGAGGAGCATATGCAGGTCTATATAGATCAGGGGATCGACAAGAAGGAAGCTATGAAAAAGGTGGCTGCTGACAGAGGAATCAGTAAGAGAACTGTATACCAGAATCTGCTTAAGAACCAGAACGTGTAAAGAATTTATTAATTTTAAAAAAATGGTAAAAAAGTACTTGTTTTTTTCAGTAGTTGTAGTACTATATAAGTAGAAAGATACTAGTACTTTAGTATGGAGTTGTCTCCTCAATTGGAGGGAAAGGGAAGGAAGTGGAAAGTATGAGTAAAGCTAAAATTACGAAAGTTGGAATTTCTTTAGCACTTGTACTGGCTCTTGCATTGGGATGTGTAGTTTTCTATCATGCAGCATTTAAGGAAGCTGGATCGGTTACACAGGAAGCAGCAGTCAGGGAAGAAGGTGTACCGGCTGATGGAATCGTATATATTGAGCCTGAATTGGTCAGCTTGGCGGATACACTTTCAGGAAGTGCAGACTCTCAGGCGGCAGCAAAGGCAGCATTTGATATTGTAAATGCCAAGAGACAGGAGGCCGGTCTTAATGCCTTATCTTGGAATGCAGGTTTGGAACAGGCATCAGCTGTCAGAGCAGTAGAAGCATCTCAATCATTCTCACATACAAGACCCGATGGTTCTGACTGGTGGACCGTAAACAGTAACTTAATGTATGGAGAGAATCTTGCTAAGGGTTATGCAACAGCAGCTTCAGCTGTAGATGCTTGGATTGCATCTCCTACTCATAAGGCAAACATCATGGATACAGAGTTTGTATCCGGTGCAATTGCAATACATATTGCTCCAGATGGACGTTGGTATTGGGCACAGGAATTTGGATATTAGAATGTAATAAAAAGACCGCATCGCAAGATGCGGTTTTTTTAATGTTCATTTATATAGATTTTTCTTCCGCTTTATTGTAAAATAAGATATATGTGATGGAAGGGTGGAAGTATATATGCGTGAGAAAATATATAAGATTATTTTGGCAATATCATTAATCGTCATTGTGGTAGCATCGGTTAATATTTTTCTGCTCAGCAGAGAATACCGGGCAGGAATTAATGAGTATGAGAATCTGGAACAATATGTTGAGGTAGTTGAGGAACCTATAGAGACAGATAAAGCTCAGGAAGAATTGAAATCAGAAGTTAAAGAATCTATGATACCGGTTTCTCTGGATATTGATTTTGACGAATTGAAGAACATTAATGGTGATTTGGTTGGGTGGCTGTATTATGCACCCTTAGAAATCAGTTATCCGATTGTCAGAGGAAATGATAATGAGTATTATACACAGTATACCTTTGAGCAGGAAAAGAACAGTTCAGGAGCAATCTTCATGGATTTTTTGAACAGAACAGATCTAACAGATTGCAATACCATTATCTATGGACATAATATGCGGAATGGAACCATGTTTGGGTCTCTGAAGAAGCTGCTGAGTGATGAATCCTACGTGGAAGAAGATCCTTATTTCTATATTTTTACGGAAGGCTTGTATGTATGAAATAGCTTCTATATATATTACGAATGAGGAATCAGATACTTATAATTTAATTGAGACAGAGGAAGATCAAAAAGAGTATATAGATTATATTCTTGAGGCTTCATCATGGCTGTGGGAAAAAGAAATCACACCTCAGGATAAAATAGTGACTCTTTCTACCTGTCATGGGCTTCACAGTACAAACAGAACTGTTGTACATGGTGTTTTAATTGCTTCCGAAGACCGATAAGGAGGTGTCAGGATCAGGGGAGGAAAGATTCATTACCTGCCAGCCGGTGACTTCAAAAAAATCACCTTCTTCAGTTTGAGGGTACAAAGGAGTGACTGTTATTTTCAAAACTTGATTTTCATTAATAGGATAAGAAAAGGTAAGAGAGTCCTGCAGGGACTCTTTTATTTTGGCTTCATAATCCTCCTGATCAACGCTGATTTTATAGAGAGAGGCCAACTCATCTGAAAGAGTAAGAAGAGTTTCCTGTGCTTTGTTGCAGGCACTGTAATAAGAAGTAGTTCTCTCAGCCAGCTTTTGACTAAGCCTGTAATCAGCGCTGGCACTGGCAATGGAGAGTCCTGAAAAGCAGACAAGACAAAGAATTACAATAATAATCAGCGCAGATGATGTGCCTACATTCATTCCAAAAAGTTTTCTATTTTTCATGAGATACCTCCTTCTTGGGATACAGCGTAACTGACAGTTCGTAAATTGTTTCTGTATCTTCCGTCAAGCTGTCTGTGGATCCGATTTTCTTCATAGCTGTAACCCGGCACAGAAGCATTCTTTCATCTTTCGTAATTTTGGCGGAGACCACATAGCAGGAATCAGACAAAGATGAAGTGCTGGAGGTATTTGAAACCTTGATGGGATTAAAATCCTTGTCAAATAGCAGATAGAGTTCATTTGCAGTGGAAGAAGAGGCATTTAAAAGGCAGTTGGAAAATAACCCAGCCATCTCTTCGCTATCCCCGTTACTGCCGTAAAAGGCCTCTGCAACATTTTGGCACCATTCCAAAGAGTGGTTTAGTTCTACACTATCCTTACTAATCGTATGAGAACTCACGAACAGTTTTACACAAACAGCGCTTGCAAGTGAAAAAAACAAGATCGAAATAATTAGTTCCATCAGGAACAGCCCTGAACGGGAGGATGTGTTAGTATTCAACGGTGGCACCTCCTGAATGAAGTGATATAAGCAGATCATAGGACTGCCGGTTGTCTGTCTCAATGATACAGCTGATCAATTGCTGATTTATGAGTTGTACTTGAAAGTCTGATATTTCAAGAATATTCTGACCAGCTTCAGGTCCAAGGATTACATCTTCCCTTACCATCAACTCTTTTAGTTGACCGTCATACTCATAAAGATAAGTATAATAAACAGAATCAGCTGATTGAGAGGTGATGATAAGTGCCTGGCAGTCATCCAGTTTTCCTATTGTAATTTGATCCTTTTGATCGGATTGGCGTATTTTTTCAGTAACGTATGCAAGTGCTGTTCTGGCATCAAAGTTACTTTCCATGTTGTTTACGGTTTTTCCGTAAATATCAGCACCTATGGAAATTAAAAAAATAGCAGAAAGAGCAAAAAGGCAGAAAAGAGCAATTACAAAAAGAATATCAATAATGTGTTTTGGCTGTTTTTGCTGCATTGTAAATACCCTGCCTTTCTAATAGGATGTTTTATTGCTTGAGAAGGATAGTAACATTTGGGCGTAAATTGGAGGCTATTGGTTGATAATCTACAAAAAACAATTCTTTGTCATAGGTAAGCCCATAATGGTCTTCAATATACTCAAGACTAGGGGGATAAAAACCTTCTACTGCATAGCAATGAATAATGTCACGATTAATTGCTTTTTCCAGACTTTCCTGCTGCCTGCTGATGGTGCTTGCACTAATGGAGGACAGCCCTTGAATAAAAATAAGTAAAATGATGGGACATACAAAATAAATCATTCTGATGCGAAAAGGAAAATGAAATCTTCCGCCATCATTTTTTGTTCTGAACCGATTCATAAATCGAAACCTCCGTAAGTAAGCTTAGCCGATGCTGGACATTATTCCCATGAGTGGAAGCATAACCGAAAGAAGGATAATGCCAACAATAAGAGAAAGAAGAATTACAAGAGTAGGTTCTATAATAGAAACTATTCTGGCAATTTGTTTATCGGTTTCCTCTTCATAGCTTTTTGCAATCTGCTTCATAACAATATCAGTGGAACCGGAACGAAAGCCTACAGCTACCATGCGAGAGTAAAGGCCGGAGAAAATTTCTGATTTCGCAAGTGCCTCAGGAAGGTTAGAACTGCGTTCAATTTCCTGTTTACACAGCTCAATTTTCTTTACCATTTGATCGTTTTCCACAATGCCGGAAATCATATCCAGACTTTGGTAAGTATCCATTCCGCTGGTAAAAGCAAGATACATGCCACTTGCAAATCTGCCTGCAGCTACTTTGTCATAAAAACTTCTTGTTAAAGAAAAATGAGAAAGAAAATGCTGCATTTGTTTCCGTCCCTGAGGTGTTTTGTATAGGAAAAGGCTGATTCCAATAAGTAAAAACAAAATGATAGTGAACAAAATAGAATATTTACTTAAGGTATTTCCAATATTTAGCAAGGACTGGGCAAGAGGACTCATCTCTGTTCCTAATTGCACAAATACCTGTCTGAATATGGGAAGAACCTTTAGTACCAGTACAAGGATTACAACAAACATCATAACAATCATGATCATGGGATAGGTCACAGCAGATTTTATACTTTCGGCAATGTTTTCCTCGCGTTCGTAGTATTCCGCAAGGGATAAAAGGACAGAGTCCAGATTACCGGATTCCTCTCCCAGGGCAATCAGTGATACCACATAATTTGGAAATACTCCTGTGGCAGCAAGTGCCTCGTGAAGATATTTCCCACTTCGGCAAGTATCCCCAATCTGTTGCAGGAGTTCTTTTCCTTCCTTGCTGACAGTGTCATGGACAAGTATATCCATGCCTTCTGCAGGAGTGATCCCGGCCTGAATAATAAGTGCAGTTTGACGACAGAATGATGATATTTCTGCATTTGATAAACGCTTTGGACTTTTCATAGAAACCTCCGGTTAATAGATATATTTGGTAACATAATTGCTTCCATCGCCAATAAAGTTTTTCAGATCTTTCTCTTTAGCGTTGGCGGCAAAGGTAGGATCCATAATGGACCAGTTTTCTCCATCAAATTGAATAATACCGTTGATCCACCCCTGATCTTCCACATAGGTACTGATCCAGGCGTGGTAGGCTTCACCGGCATAACCAACCTCCAGACGGGTAGGTATTTTCTGAGAGCGAAGCATACTCGCCATAACAGCTGCATAATCAAGGCAGATACCGGTTTTTTTGGAAAGGATTTCATCTACATTAGGAATATATCCACTTTGTACATTTTGCGCTTTGTCAAAATCATATGTAATATTTGCAATTACGTAATTATAGATAAAATTTATAGCTTCCAGATCGTCATGTGCATTAGAAACAAGATCTTGGGCGGTACTTACAACACGACTGGATGAATTAAAATTGACATATTGGTTAGGATACAGAAAAGCACCCATGGTGTTCGTAATTGTCAATTGCAGTTCCTTTGAAAATATGGTGGCATATTGACTTCCTTCCACATTTTCGTAAACGCCAAGAGTATAAGTACCATCACCGGCAGAAATAGGAAATACTTCATATCCATCACCGGACATGTCATAGGTATAAGTTATATAGTCGGGACCGGTGAGCTGAAGCTTTACTTTGCTGCAGGAGCCTAGGTAAGATGCCATGAGGTAGCCTTCCTGTGTATGTGAAGCGTCTATAGATACATATTCATTATCATAAACAGTAGTGCCGTCTGCAGAGGGAACCAGACATTCCGGAGTGTTGTCTCTGATTGTGGTAGAAGCAGAGACATATGGTTCCGGTTCTTTTTGACATCCCTGAACAGGGATGATCAAAAAGCAAAGCAGAAGCACAGCTTTGATTTTCCTTGTCATTTTTTGTTCCTTTGTCGGATATTTTGAATTAAAGTGCCTGAACAAATTATAAATGAAATGTGATATAATATGCAATAGGGAGTCATATCTTAATAAAAAAGAAAAGAGTGATTCTTTGCTAAATTATATTTGGGCAGCAATGATCGCACTTGGAATTATATTTGGTGCATTAACCGGAAATATGAAGGCGGTTACGGAAGCAGCACTGGACAGTGCAGGGGAAGCGGTTTCACTGTGCATTACCATGGCAGGGGTGATGGCATTGTGGGTCGGCCTTATGGAGGTGGCAGAAAAATCCGGCCTGATTCTGAAGCTTACGAAAAAGTTATCTCCTTTTATTTCTTTTATGTTTCCACGGATTCCCCAAGGACACAAATCCAGAGATTATATTTCCATGAATATCATCGCCAATATTCTTGGACTTGGGTGGGCATGTACACCTGCGGGGTTGAAGGCGATGGAAGAACTGGCAAGGCTGGAAGAACAAAGAGGGGATCCGGCTTATCTCTCTGGCCAGGAGGGGCATTGTAAGGATTCGGAAAAGATACGTGTTGCCAGTAATGAAATGTGCACTTTTTTGATTTTGAATATTTCATCGCTGCAGCTGATACCGGTTAATATGATTGCATACCGGCAGCAGTATGGCAGTGTGAATCCGGCAGGAATTATTGCTCCCGCGATTGTGGCAACTTTAATCAGTACCCTGGTGGCAATTTTATATTGTAAAATAAAGGATAGAATATGCCGAAAAAGATAGAAAAATGGGAAAACACTGGAGGAAAAGTATGTATATTGCAAAAGAAAACAGATATGAAAAGATGACTTATAATTGCTGCGGAAGGAGCGGACTTAAGCTTCCCGCGCTTTCTTTGGGTATGTGGCATAATTTTGGTTCTGTCAATGATGTGGAGAACATGAAAAAGATTCTTTTTACCGCCTTTGATAATGGAATTACACATTTTGATCTTGCCAATAATTATGGTCCTGTCTATGGAAGTGCGGAAGCAAATATGGGAAGAATCCTAAAATCAGATCTGATGCCTTACCGGAATGAAATGATTATTTCAAGCAAAGCAGGCTATGATATGTGGAAGGGACCCTATGGGAACGGAGGCTCCAGAAAATATCTGATTGCCAGCCTGGATGAGAGCTTAAAGAGAATGGGGATCGACTATGTAGATATTTTTTACCATCACAGACCGGATCCGGAAACACCGCTTGAGGAGACGATGGCAGCACTTGATCAGATAGTCAGATCGGGTAAAGCGCTTTATGTGGGAATTTCAAATTATAATAGAGAGCAGACCAGTAAAGCTTATGAGATTCTGCAAAAACAGGGAACTCCTTTTGTTATTCATCAGCCAAGATACTCAATGTTGGATCGATGGATAGAGGAAGATGGGTTGAAGGATTTTCTGTTTGAAAATGGAATCGGGTGTATTGCTTTCAGCCCGCTTGCACAGGGGGTATTGACAGGAAAGTATTTAACTGGAATTCCGAAGGATTCAAGGATCGGTTCCGGCAAGAGCCCTTATCTGCATGAGAAAGATTTGGATACAGAAAAGCTTGAGAAGGTACGCAGACTGGATGAAATAGCAAAGGAAAGAGGGCAATCTCTGACACAGCTGGCTCTCTCCTGGATTCTCAGGGATGGTAAGGTGACTTCTGTTTTAATCGGTGCCAGCAGGCCGGAACAGATACTGGAAAATATTAAGGCGCTTGAGAATACTTCTTACTCGGAAGAAGAATTGAAGAAGATAGATGAAATTTTGAACTGATAAAGAATGGCTGATGAAAAGGGCCTTTATCAGTTACATGTTTTGATGAGCAACTCATGCATAAAGCCCATAAGAATCAGAACTGCTAGTAAAAAAATTGGTAGAAGCGCAATGGATATATGATTTGCGATCAATCCGAAAATCGGAGGCATCAGGCAGATTCCAATGTAGGCGCTTGCCATTTGGACACCGATGAGTGCCTGTGATCTGTCGGCGCCGAAGTGCTTCGGAGTGGAATGAATGATGCAGGGATAAATCGGTGCACATCCAAGTCCGATGAGAATCAATCCGGTCATAGAGGAGACTTTGCCAAAGGGAAGAAGCAGAGTGATGATGCCAAGGAAAATAATACCTTCGCCAAGACGAATCATCTGCACATCATTGAATTTTATTGTCATAAAGCCACTGATTGCACGTCCGACGGTAATACCGATAAAGAAGAGACTTGCCAGAAATGCGGCTGTTTGTGTCGTCAGATTTCTGTGAAGTACCAGATAGCTGCTCGCCCACAAGCCCGTGGTCTGTTCGAGGGCACAATAACAGAAAAAGGTAATCATAACATCTTTTGCCCCCGGAATTTGAAAAATCTGCTTTAGGGAAAGAGGCCGCACGGGAGTCTCTCTGCCACTTGAATCTGTTGCTGTAGCAGTGCGCCCTTTCCAGAGAGGCAGGCTGCATATTAACAGGAAGGTTAGTATGATTTGTAAAATGGAAATAATGAGATATCCGGAATTCCAGCTTTTGCCGCCGGTAAGTGCATATCCCATAATATAAGGGCCGATGGAGGCGCCAACACCCCACATGCAATGAAGCCAGTTCATATGGCGGCTGGCATAGTGAAGTGCCACATAGTTATTCAGTGAAGCATCTACACTACCGGCACCCAGTCCGTAGGGGATTGCCCAGAGGCAGATGACCCAGAAGGAATGGCTGGTGGAAAACCCTAAGAGTGCAACAGCGGTAGTTGCCACGCTGATTGCAGTTACCTTTCCCGTGCCTAATCGGAGCGTAAGTCTGTCACTTTGCAGACTGGAAATAACGGTGCCGATTGCAATAATCATGGAAACAAAGCCGGCATAGGAAACCGGCACACTAAATTCGCCGTACATGGAAGGCCAAGCTGATCCCAGCAGAGAATCAGGAAGCCCCAGGCTGATAAAAGATAAATAAATAACTGCTAAAAGTAAGTGTGTCATATTAAAGTTCCTTCTGATTTTATTATATCTTATTTTGCTTAAATAGCATGATCATTTCTCTTGTCAGGCTTAAATGGTCATCCTCAAGGTCAATTTCATCCCGGGAAAACCAGCCGGCTTCCGACAATTCGTTGGTATCCAGGGTGATGACATCGTCCCCGTCAAGCTCCGCGAAGAATCCCATCAAAAGACTTCCGGAAAATGCCCAGGGTTGGCTTTTATAGTATCTGATATTCTTCACCTTAAGCCCCACCTCTTCCATGACTTCCCGGGCAACTGTCTGCTCAGCATTTTCGCCAATTTCTGTAAATCCTGCAATCAAGGCATATCGGGTATAGGATCGCCCGGCATATCTGCTCATAAGAAGCCTATCTTTGTTGATAACACCGACAATTACAGCAGGAGAAATTCTGGGATAGACAGTATTCCCGCAGGAGGGACAATAAAGCATTCGCTCTTTGTGGTCAGGTAACATTTTTTGGCTACAGCAACCGCAGAACTGATTGGTTCGGTACCAGTTAAAAAGATGGTGGCCTGTGATGCCGGCAAAGGCATTATGACGGGAATCTGCTGTGCGGAAAACGGTTACATCCTCATAGGAATAGCCGTCAAGATGAATGCAGGTTTCTTCTGCGGTAGAGAAATAGGCCAGAAAATAGGGGTAACGGTCTATGGAAAACAGATAGTGATAGCAGCATGTATATTCATGCATTTCAGAAAAAGTAGGATAGCGTAATTTCCCATCTTGAAATCTGACCAAAACTTTATTTTTTTGAAATATCAGGATAAAGTCATTTTCAGCGGGTTCAATATCTTTATATTCGTTATGGTAAATATGGGGGTAAATGTCCTGTATCATTATGTATTCTCCTTGATTTTCTGCTGGAATCATAGCTGTTTCTATGATAATATTAAACTTTGTAGGATGCAACTGAATTATTGGGTAAGGAGCTTTTTATGAAATGGATGAAATTCAGGATAAAGACAATTACAGATGCAGAAGATATTATTATCAGCACGCTTTATGACATTGGTTTGGAGGGAGCACAAATTGAGGATAAAGTGCCGCTTACGGCGGCAGAAAAGGAGCAGATGTTTGTAGATATCCTGCCGGACGGACCGGAGGATGACGGGATTGCGTATTTAAGTTTTTTTGTTGAAGAAAAGGATGACGGGAGCCTTGAGGTGAATGGCGAAAAGACAACTGTGGAAGAGGTTCTTTCGAAAGTAAAAGCAGAACTTGAAGAGCTACGTTTCTTTATGGAGATTGGTGAGGGAAGCGTATCCGTTGACGAGACAGAGGATATTGACTGGATTAATAACTGGAAGCAGTACTTTCACCAGTTCACTATCGATGACGTGCTGGTAATTCCTTCCTGGGAGGAGGTAGCACAAGAGGACAAGGATAAAATGATTCTCCATATTGATCCCGGAACAGCATTCGGAACCGGAATGCACGATACTACGCAGCTCTGCATCAGACAGCTACGCAAGTTTATTACCTCTGAGACGGTTCTTCTCGATGTAGGAACAGGGAGCGGTATCCTTGCAATCCTGGCACTGATGTTTGGTGCAAAGAAAGCAATCGGAACAGATCTTGATCCCTGCGCTATAGAGGCTGTCAGGGAAAATAAGGAGGTGAACGGTATCCGACCGGAAGATTTTGAATTACTGATCGGCAACATTATCACCGAAAAGGAAATTCAAGATCAGGTAGGCTACGAATGCTATGATATTGTAGTTGCCAATATTCTTGCCGATGTACTGGTACCTCTTACTCCGGTCATTGTTCATCAGCTTAAAAAGGGCGGTATTTATATTACATCAGGAATCATTGATGATAAAGAAAGTGTTGTTGTGGAAGCTGTCAAGGCAGCAGGACTGGAGTTACTTGAGGTGACTTATCAGGGCGAATGGGTCAGTGTGACAGCGCGAAAAAACAGCTGATCGAGGAGAAGAAAATGTATCATTTTTTTGTAGAACCTTCTCAGATACAAGGTAATAAAATTATCATTACAGGAAAAGACGTTAACCATATTAAGAATGTTCTTCGTATGAAGCCGGGAGAAGAGATTGCTGTCAGTAATGGCCTTGACGGAAAAGAGTATCATTGTGGGATAGCGGAATGGTATGAGGATAGGATTGTCTGTGATCTATTTTTCGTTAAGGAGGAGGGCGTAGAGCTTGCTTCAAAAATTTATCTTTTTCAAGGGCTGCCTAAAGCAGATAAGATGGAACTGATCATTCAGAAGGCAGTGGAACTCGGCGTCTATGAGATCATTCCTGTGGCGTCTAAGCGTGCGGTGGTTAAGCTTGATGCAAAGAAAGCAGAGAGCAAACTTATAAGGTGGCAGGCAATTGCAGAGGCAGCAGCCAAGCAGAGTAAGCGGGGGATCATTCCGAAAATAAAGGAAGTCATGAGCTTTCAGGAGGCAGTTGCTTACAGTAGCTGTGCACAGGTGAAAATCATTCCTTATGAGCTTGCACAGGGTATGGAAAGAACAAAAGAAATAATAAGCGGTATTAGGCCGGGAGAACCGGTAGCAGTCTTTATCGGGCCGGAGGGCGGCTTTGCAGAGGAAGAAATAGAGATGGCAATGCAGGCAGGAATTGAGCCTGTTACTTTGGGACGGCGTATTCTTCGGACAGAGACGGCGGGGATGGCAGTTCTTTCTGTAATAATGTACCATTTAGAGCAATGATCATATAATAATTGTAGAATTATAGGATAAAAATGAACATTCTGTTCAGAAAGGCCGGTAATATGATGGAGGTATATTTAGATAATTCGGCGACTACCAGATGCTTTGACGAAGTAGCGGCCTTGATGACCCGGATCATGTGCGAGGATTATGGAAATCCATCCAGTCTTCACAGGAAGGGTGTTGAGGCAGAAAAATATATTCGTTATGCAAAAGAGGTCATTGCCAAAAATTTAAAGGTAAATGAAAAAGAAATTATTTTTACATCAGGGGGAACTGAGTCGGATAATCTGGCATTACGCGGATGCGCATATGCCAACTGCAGAAGCGGCAGGCATCTGATCACGACACAGATTGAACATCCTGCAATTTTGCAGACGATGAAGCACTTGGAGGAGGAAGGCTTTAAGGTAACGTATCTTCCGGTTGATTCTAAGGGGTGTATCAGATTAGAGGATCTGGAACGTGCAATTACAGGAGAAACCATTCTGGTTTCCATTATGCACACAAATAATGAAGTTGGTTCCCTGCAACCGATTGAGGAAGCAGGAGCGCTGATCAAAAGGATGAACCCCAGGATCCTGTTTCATGTGGATGCCGTACAGGGATATGGAAAATTCAGAATTTATCCTAAAAAGATGAAAATCGATCTTTTGTCTGTAAGTGGTCATAAGATACATGGACCAAAGGGAATTGGTTTTTTGTATATAGATGAAAAAGTCAAGATAAAGCCAATTTTGTTTGGCGGGGGGCAACAGGGAGGCACTCGCTCAGGAACGGAAAATGTTCCGGGCGTGGCAGGACTTGCAAAGGCCGTAGAGATGATCTATCAGAATCTGGATGAGGAAGTCGAGAGACTTTATGAACTGAAAAGGATTTTTGTGGAAGGGGTCAGGAAAATAGATGATGTGATCGTAAACGGACATCCTGATGAAACAGGCGCACCTCATGTAGTCAGTGTTTCCATCCGGGGTGTGCGTAGTGAGGTTCTCCTTCATGCGCTTGAAGATAAGGGAATCTATGTATCAGCCGGAAGTGCCTGTTCGGCGCATAAACCACAGCCGTCGGCAACATTGCAGGCTATGGGAGTTGATCAGGAACTGCTCGGATCCACGATTCGCTTTAGCTTTTCTGTTTTTACCACAATGGAGGAAGTAGGCTATACTTTACAGGCAATGTATGATATAATTCCCATGCTTAGAAAGTATACAAGGAAATAATCGGCGGGGGCTTTGTTCCCTGCCGATAAAAAAAGACTGTCTGCAAATAACCGCGGAAGAAGAATGAGAGGATGCCATGTTTACAGCTTTTTTGATCAAGTATGCCGAAATTGGTGTGAAGGGAAAAAATAAATATCTGTTTGAAGAGGCACTTGCCCAACAGGTTAAATATGCGCTTAAGCGGTGTGAAGGGGAATTTAAGGTTACCAGAACAGAAGGCAGAATTTATGTACATGCACTGTCAGCATTTGATTATGATGAAACAGTGGACAACCTGAGGACTGTTTTTGGCATTTCCGGTATCTGTCCTGTCATTCATGTAGAGGATGAAGGGTTTGAGAAGCTGGCCCAGACGGTAATTGACTATGTGGACAAGGTGTATCCTGATAAAAAGATGACTTTTAAGGTACAGACCAGAAGAGCCAGAAAAAATTATCCAATGAATTCCATGGAATTAAATATGGAGCTGGGGGCAGCTGTGCTGAATGCCTTTCCGGAAATGAAGGTGGATGTACACAAGCCGGATGTGATGCTTCATGTGGAAATACGTGAAAAGATTTATATTTATTCCATAGAGATTCCGGGGCCAGGAGGTATGCCTGTAGGAAGCAACGGAAAGGCAATGCTGCTTTTATCCGGAGGGATTGATTCTCCGGTAGCCGGATATATGATCGCAAAGCGGGGAGTGAAAATAGATGCAGTCTATTTTCATGCACCTCCGTATACCAGTGACCGTGCAAAGCAGAAGGTAATTGATCTCGCCAGACTGGTATCCCGATATGCAGGTCCTGTATATCTGCATATTATTAATTTTACGGATATTCAGCTGTATATTTATGAGAAGTGTCCGCATGAAGAGCTTACAATTATTATGCGAAGATATATGATGAAAATTGCGGAAATGATTGCCAAGAAAACAGAATGTCTGGGACTGATCACGGGAGAGAGCATCGGACAGGTTGCATCACAGACTGTCCAGTCATTGGCAGTCACCAATGAGGTGTGTACGCTTCCGGTGTTCCGTCCGCTGATCGGCTTTGATAAGATGGAGATTGTGGAGGTATCAGAAAAGATTGGGACCTATGAAACTTCCATCCTGCCTTACGAGGACTGTTGTACTATTTTTGTTGCAAAGCATCCCGTTACCAAACCGAACCTGAATGTGATTAAGCGACATGAACAGAATCTGGAGGAAAAGATTGATGAATTGGTGCAGAAGGCACTCGATACGGATGAAATGATCGTGGTGAAATATTAATTGCCTATGAAAAGAACAAAACGCTGACCGTCAGGTCAGCGTTTGAAAATATTTTTCATTAGATCATATAAGGCTTTAATGTCTCTAATACTTCATCAACATTATCTTCTGCATGGATATTTAAATCGATAGGCTTGGATAAATCTAAGCTGAAGATACCCATGATAGATTTAGCATCGATTACATATCTTCCGGATACTAAATCAAAGTCATAATCGAATTTTGTAATATCATTTACAAAAGATTTAACCTTGTCAATAGAATTTAATGAAATCTGAACTGTTTTCATTGTCATTACCTCCTTAAATTTTTCATACCTTCTGCTACTATAGTAATTGGTAAAATCTGAAAAGTCAATGATAAAACACAACAAAAAAAGTGGAGAATAATATGAAAAGTGTAGCATTTCATAATCTTGGATGTAAAGTAAACGGGTACGAAATGGACGTTATGCTACAAATGTTGCGGGAAAAAGGATACCAAGTTGTGCCTTTTGATGCAAAAGCAGACATTTATATCATAAATACGTGCACCGTAACCAATATAGCAGATCGGAAAAGCAGACAGATGCTGCACCGTGCAAAAAAAATGAATCCTGATGCTGTCGTGGTTGCAGTTGGTTGTTATGTACAGGCCGGAAAAGAGGATGCTTTAAAGGACATGAGCATTGATCTTGCCATTGGGAATAACAGAAAGAAGGATCTGATTCCAATCCTGGAAGAATACCTTGCCGAAAGAGATGCGAACAAGATGAACATTGCTGCAGACAAAACTCTTCAGGGAAAGACGATTATTGACATCAATCAGACGCAGGAATATGAGAATATGCAGCTTGCGCATACAGCAGAGCATACCAGGGTTTTTATTAAAATACAGGACGGATGTAATCAATTCTGTTCTTACTGTATTATTCCTTATGCCCGGGGGAGAATCAGAAGCCGCAGTGAAGATGATATTTTAAAAGAAATAGAGGGACTAGCTGCCGGAGGCTACCGGGAGGTTGTTCTTACTGGAATCCATTTAAGTTCTTATGGAATGACGGGAGGAACAGACTTTTCCAAAAGTCTCCTGCTCCCGCTTATTCAGCAGGTTTCGAAGATAGCAGGGATTGAGCGTATCCGTCTTGGATCTTTGGAGCCTCGTATCATTACAACTGAATTTGCAAAGGGCCTTTCAGAAAACAGTAAGGTCTGCCCGCACTTTCATCTATCCCTGCAAAGTGGCAGCAATACGGTACTAAATCGTATGAATAGAAAATACTCTGCGGAGGAATACTATGAAAAGGTATGTATATTGCGGGAGGCTTTTCAAAATCCGGCAATAACCACCGATGTGATTACAGGCTTCCCGGGTGAGACAGACCGGGAGTTTCAGGAGACGAAAGAATTTGTTTCCAAGGTCGGCTTTTATGAGATGCATATTTTTAAATATTCCAAACGCAAAGGAACCCCGGCGGCGTCCATGAAGGGACAGCTTGCGGAATCGATAAAGGCGCAAAGAAGCAATGAACTTCTTGAATTGGAAAAGCAAATGTCCCGAAGGTACAGAGAGGAATTTTTACATAAAAAAGTAGAAGTACTCTTTGAAGAGGAGAAGGAGATAGACGGAAGACAATACCAGATTGGACACACGAGGGAGTATATAAAAGCTGCATATCCGGCACAGAAGAATTTATCGGGACAGATATTAACCGGTGAACCGACACAGCTCCTGGAATCTGATATTTTGCTGTTTCAACCGTAAATACATTGAATTTTGGGACAAAATGGAGTAAGATAAAGACTAATGAATGTTTAGTAAGGGGTATGGTTTATGCAGGATTTAGGAAATACACGTTTTTTTAAAGTAGAGACAGACAAGACAACCGTTAAGGAAATTCTTGCAGAGGTTTACTCTGCATTGACAGAAAAAGGCTATAATCCTGTTAATCAGATTGTAGGATATATTATGTCCGGAGATCCTACTTATATTACCAGCTACAAAAATGCCAGAAGCCTGATCATGAAGGTGGAGAGAGATGAGCTGGTGGAGGAAATGCTGACAGAATATATTAAGAGCAGTCACTGGAAGTAGGAAAGTGGTAACAGTATGCGAATTATGGGATTAGATTTTGGCTCTAAGACGGTGGGTGTTGCAATCAGCGATCCGCTTTTGATTACGGCACAGGGAATAGAAATTATCCGAAGAAAAGAGGAAAATAAACTTCGCCAGACGCTTGCCAGAATTGAAGAACTGATAGAGGAATACGAGGTGAAAGAAATTGTTCTGGGGCTACCCAAGAACATGAATGATACCTTAGGTCCGAGGGTTGATCTGACGCTGGAATTTAAGGAAAAGTTGGAAAGGCGTACAGGGCTGCCCGTACATACATGGGATGAGAGGCTGACTACTGTGTCTGCAGATCGCACAATGATGGAAGCAGGAATACGCAGAGAAAACCGTAAAGAATATGTAGATAAGATTGCAGCAGTGTTGATACTACAAGGTTTTCTGGATTGCAGAGGCAGAAAACAGGGAGAAGAATAATTGGAAAAGATCAAGTTTATGCTGGATACGGAAGAAAGTGTAGAGTTTTATGTACTGGAACAGACCAAGCTGGGTGGAAATCAATATATTTTAGTGACAGACGCCGAGGAAGGGGACGGAGAAGCTTTGATTCTAAAGGAAACCCCGGAGTGCTCCGGACAAACGGAAAGCATTTATGAAATTGTAAGTGATGATACAGAACTGTCAGCAGTAGCAGCAGTGTTTGAGAACCTGATTGAGGATATTGAGCTTTCATAGTCAGTACTGCTTGGAGAGATTATGGCATTTGACAGAGAGGAATTTATTGCATTACTGAAAAGTAAGGGACTAAAGATAACAAACCAGAGATTACTGGTTTTGGAGACATTGGCAGCTTGCCCGGACAGGCATCTGACAGCAGAGGAAATTTATGAGAATATAAAGGCAGATTGCCCGGAGATTGGTCTGGCAACTGTTTATAGAACAATACAGTTACTGCTGGAGCTTCATTTAATTGACCGCATTAACCTGGATGACGGCTTTGTACGCTATGAGATAGGGAACGAGAGAGAGGACGGATCAAAGCATCGTCATCATCATTTAATTTGCCGGAAGTGTGGTAAGGTATTATCCTTCCAGGATGACCTTTTGGAGGAACTTGAGGAAAAAATTGTGAAAACCACAGGCTTTCAGGTAATGGATCATGAAGTGAAACTCTACGGATACTGTAAGGAATGTGGAGGTAGAACTGATTGAAAAAAAATGAACTGAAAAGCAGCTCGGGATTAAAGGTGATTCCACTGGGAGGTCTTGAGCAGATTGGCATGAACATTACTGCCTTTGAATATGAAGACAGTATTGTTGTGGTGGATTGCGGGCTTTCCTTCCCGGAAGATGATATGCTGGGAATTGACCTGGTAATACCGGATGTTACTTATCTGAAGAACAATATTGACAAAGTAAAGGGTTTTGTCATTACGCATGGACATGAGGACCATATCGGAGCCCTTCCTTATGTACTAAGAGAAATTAATATTCCTATTTATGCGACAAAGCTGACGATGGGAATTATAGAAAACAAACTGAAGGAACACAACCTGACTAATAATACAAAGCGAAAGGTGGTCAAGTTCGGACAATCCATCAATTTGGGACAATTTCGCATTGAATTTATTAAAACAAATCACAGTATTGTGGATGCCGCTGCTTTGGCAATCTACTCTCCTGCAGGTATTATAGTGCATACAGGAGATTTTAAGGTAGACTATACGCCGGTATTCGGCGATGCCATTGACTTGCAGCGTTTTGCGGAAATCGGGAAAAAGGGTGTACTGGCATTGATGTGTGATTCTACCAATGCGGAGAGACCCGGTTTTACTGCATCTGAGCGCACGGTGGGGAGAACCTTTGATATTCTTTTCCAGGAACATAAGGATACAAGAATTATTATTGCAACATTTGCATCCAATGTGGACAGGGTACAGCAGATCATCAATACAGCATATAAATTTGGGCGTAAGGTGGTCGTAGAAGGCCGTAGCATGGTAAGTATTATTGAGACGGCAACTAATCTAGGGTATTTAAGTATTCCCGAAAATACATTGATTGATATTGAACAGCTGAAAAACTATCCTGACGAGAAGACGGTAATCATTACTACCGGAAGTCAGGGAGAAAGTATGGCTGCGCTGAGCCGTATGGCAGGAAATAATCACAAGAAAATATCAATTGGACCTACTGATACGGTTATTTTTTCTTCCCATCCGATTCCGGGAAATGAGAAGGCAGTAACGAATGTAATCAATGAACTGCTCCTGAAGGGTGCAGACGTAATCTTTCAGGATGTACATGTATCCGGACACGCCTGCCAGGAGGAAATCAAACTGATCTATACACTGGTGAGGCCGAAATATGCAATTCCTGTTCATGGAGAGTACAAGCATCTCAAGGCACAGGCGAAGATTGCACAGGAACTTGGAATTTCAAAGGAAAATATTTTTATTCTTCATTCGGGAGATGTCCTGGAGCTTTCCGAAGATCAGGCACAGATTATCGGAAAAGTACCTGTTGGGGATATTCTGGTAGATGGACTTGGCGTGGGAGATGTTGGAAATATAGTTCTGCGTGACAGGCAGCATCTGGCAGAAGATGGCATTTTGATCGTTGTGCTGGGATTGGACCGTGCTTCAGATGAGCTGGTGTGTGGGCCGGATATTGTTTCCAGAGGGTTTGTCTATGTAAGGGAATCTGATGAATTGATGGATGAGGCCCGGATTGTAGTGAATGACGCTGTGGAAGGCTGTCTTGACAGAGGTATTGCAGATTGGGGAAAATTGAAAAGCTCTATCAAGGATGCGCTGGGCGATTACGTGTGGAAGAAAACGAAGCGACGTCCGATGATTTTGCCCATCATTATGGAAATATAAGGAGATAGTTACCATGCTGGATAATCGGGTTGAAGCTGCAGCAACAAAATTTGTTAAGTCTATTAAGGAATCAGATACCTATAAGGCATATTATTATCAGCTAGAAAGACTGAAGCGTAATCCTGAGTTGTATGAAAAGGTAAATGAGTTTCGAAAACGCAATTACGAGATACAAAATACCAGCCAGGTAGATGAATTGTTTGATAAGATGGATGCTTTTGAGAAGGAATATGAAAAATTCCGGGAGAATCCGGTTGTGGATGACTTCTTAAGGGCTGAGCTTGCCTTTTGCAGGCTGATGCAGGAGATTTATACCTATATTACGGGAGAACTGGATTTTCAATAGGCTGATACCTGAATGGAGGATTTATGAAAGCAAGATATTTAATAACAGCTGCTGTAGAGACCATTATCAAGGTTGTTGTGCTTGCTGCAGTGGTAGTTTTTATTGTACGCGGGGCTTCAAAAGCATATGATTTTGGATACAGAGTATTTGCAGATGAACCGATATCAGTATCCGGGGGCAGAACGATAACGGTTGGGATTTCTGAAAATATGTCGGTAAAGGATATTGCTCTGATGTTGGAAGAAAAAGGGCTGATCGAGGATGCAGATTTGTTTGTTGTACAGGAATTGCTTTCTGCCTATCATGGAGAATTGCGTCCGGGGATTTATGATCTTGGTACGGATATGACGGCAACGCAGATGATGGAGATTATGTCTGCATCTGGGCAGGAGACGGAAGAGGATAAAATATCGTGATTACAGAGGAAAGAATCAGTACCTTTATTAATTCTTTTGATACAGGCAATACGCCGTTCTTAAATGAACTGGAAAGGTTTGCAATTGAAACCAATGTACCGATCATCAGACCCCAGATGCAGAGCTTTTTAAAGCTGCTTCTTGCTATAAAGCAGCCCAAGCAGATTCTGGAGGTAGGAACGGCCATTGGTTTTTCTGCATTGCTGATGAGTGAATATGGACCGGAGAACTGCAGGATTACTACAATAGAAAAATATGAAAAAAGAATTCCGCTGGCGAAGGAAAACTTTAAGAGGGCAGGAAAGGAAGATCAGATAGTTCTGCTTGAAGGGGATGCTGTTGAAATTTTGAAGAAACTCGATGGACCCTATGATTTCATTTTCATGGATGCAGCCAAAGGGCAGTATATCCATTTCCTTCCGGATATTTTAGATTTAATGCCTATAGGCGGACTTCTTATTTCGGATAATGTGTTGCAGGATGGGGATGTGCTGGAGTCACGTTATGCTGTAACAAGAAGGGATCGCACGATACACAGCAGAATGAGAGAGTATCTTTATGAATTAAAGCATAATGAACAGCTTCAGACGGATATTCTGCCGATTGGTGATGGAGTGACTGTGAGTGTTAAGCTGAAATAATATCTGATCTTGAGAGGAGCATAGTAATAAAAATGCGAAAACCGGAGCTTTTGATACCTGCCAGCTCATTGGAGGTTTTAAAGACAGCGGTACTGTTTGGAGCTGATGCCGTCTACATCGGCGGAGAGGCCTTTGGATTAAGAGCTAAGGCCAAAAATTTTTCAAAAGAAGAGATGAAGCAGGGAATTGAGTTTGCTCATGACCATGGTGTAAGGGTACATGTGACTGCTAATATTCTGGCACATAATGGAGACCTTGATGGTGCAAGAGATTATTTTCGGGAATTGAAGGACATGAGACCGGATGCTCTGATTATAGCCGACCCGGGGATGTTTACACTGGCGAGGGAAATCTGTCCGGAAATTGATATTCATATATCCACCCAGGCAAATAATACCAATTACATGACATATCTTTTCTGGAATAAACTGGGAGCAAAAAGAGTCGTATCTGCCAGAGAGCTTTCCCTAAAGGAAATTAGGGAAATTCGGGAGAAAATACCGGAGGATATGGAAATTGAAAGCTTTATTCATGGGGCCATGTGTATCTCCTATTCGGGAAGATGCCTTCTCAGCAGCTTTTTTACCGGGAGAGATGCTAATCAGGGAGCCTGCACCCATCCCTGCCGATGGAAATATGCTGTAATGGAGGAAAAGCGCCCGGGAGAATATTTTCCGGTTTATGAAAATGATCGGGGAACTTATATTTTTAATTCCAAGGATCTTTGTATGATAGAGCACATACCGGAAATGATTGATGCAGGAATTGATAGCTTCAAAATTGAAGGAAGGATGAAAACAGCACTTTATGTTGCTACGGTTGCAAGAACTTACCGGAAGGCCATTGATGACTATCTGGAATCCGAGGAAAAGTACCGTGCCAATATGGAATGGTATAGGGCAGAAATTGCAAAATGTACCTACAGACAATTTACAACCGGCTTTTATTTTGGGAAACCGGATGAAGATACACAGATTTATGATTCTAATACTTATGTAAATGAATATATTTATCTGGGAATCGTAGAAGAGGTAAAGCCGTATGTGGAAGATACGGCAGAAACCGGTAAGAAGTACTCTACGGTAAGAATCGAACAGAGAAATAAATTCTGCGTGGGGGATGAGATTGAAATTATGAAGCCCGATGGCAGAAACGTGGAAGTAAAGGTACTTTCCATGAAAACGCAGGAGGGGGAAGCGGTGGAAAGCGCTCCCCACCCGCAGCAGATTCTATACGTGGGGCTTAGCGGGCAGGCAAATCAGTTTGATTTGCTCCGTGTGCAGAAGAAAAAGTAAAAAGCGGATTATCAGACAGACTAAGGGAGGAAGTAGGATGAGTGAAGTAATCGGTGTGGAAGAGTTGTTTGGCAGCAAGGTATTTACCAGGGCAGTTATGAAGGAGTGTCTGCCCAAAAATGTGTACAAAGAAGTAATTAAAGTAATGGAGGAAGGCGGAGAATTGACCTTGGCTACCGCTGATGTGGTGGCAAAGGCAATGAAGGACTGGGCAGTTGAAAATGGGGCAACCCATTATACACATTGGTTTCAGCCTCTTACCGGGATTACGGCAGAAAAACATGATTCCTTTGTAACCCATCCGGATGAAAATGGAAAGATGCTAATGGAATTTTCCGGAAAGGAATTAATTAAAGGAGAGCCGGATGCTTCATCTTTTCCTTCAGGCGGTCTCAGGGCTACTTTTGAGGCGAGAGGGTATACCACATGGGATATTACCTCCCCGGCATTTATTAAGGAAACAGCAACAGGTCCTACTCTTTGTATTCCAACGGCTTTCTGTTCCTATAAAGGGGAAGCACTGGATAAAAAAACGCCACTTCTCCGCTCCATGGAGGCTTTGAGCAGGCAGGCGGTCAGAATTGTCCGTCTGTTTGGAAATACACAGGCGAAGAAGGTCATTCCGTCCGTTGGAGCAGAACAGGAATATTTTATTGTGGATCAACAAAAAGCACTGCAAAGAGAGGATATTATTTTTGCGGGAAGAACGCTGTTTGGGGCACCTGCGCCTAAGGGACAGGAAATGGACGATCATTATTTCGGTGTGATCCGGGAACGTATCGGGGCCTATATGCATGATGTGAATATTGAGCTGTGGAAACTGGGTGTAACTGCGAAAACCCAGCATAATGAAGCTGCACCGGCGCAGCATGAACTGGCGCCAATTTATGAATCAGCCAATGTGGCAGTTGATCATAACCAGCTGGTAATGGAGACCTTAAAACGTGTGGCTGGCAAGCATGGGCTGCGTTGTATGCTGCATGAGAAGCCCTTTGCGGGAGTGAATGGCTCCGGTAAGCACAACAACTGGTCTATTACCACAGATAACGGAATGAATCTTTTGGAGCCAGGACAGACACCAAATGAAAATATTCAGTTTTTACTGGTGCTTGCCTGCATTATGAAAGCAGTCGATACGCATGCGGATCTTTTGAGGCAGAGTGCATCTAATGTTGGAAACGATCATAGACTGGGAGGCTATGAAGCCCCTCCTGCCATTATCTCCATTTTCTTAGGAGAACAGCTGGAGGATGTGGTGGAGCAGCTGGTGGAGACCGGAAAAGCGGATTCTCTGAAGGAAGGCGGTGTCCTCAGAACTGGTGTGTCAACGCTTCCTGATTTTGTAAAAGATGCCACTGATCGAAATCGTACTTCACCGTTTGCCTTTACCGGAAATAAATTTGAATTTCGCATGGTTGGAAGTGAGGATTCAATTGGGAGTCCGAACACAACTCTTAATGCGATCGTGGCGGAAGCGTTCTGTGAAGCAGCAGACAGATTGGAGGGTGCAGAAGACTTTGACCTTGCGGTACATGACCTTATTAAGGAATATATGACAAAGCATCAGAGAATTATTTTCAATGGCAACGGTTATGCTCCCGAATGGGTGGAGGAAGCGGCAAGAAGAGGGCTACCCAATATTCCTTCCATGGTAGAGGCTGTTGATGCACTCACTACGAAGAAGGCCATCAATCTGTTTGAAAAGTTTGGAATTTTTACAGAAGCAGAGCTTCGTTCCCGTGCAGAGGTTCTGTATGAAACCTATGCAAAGACCATTAATATTGAGGCTCTTACGATGATCGATATGGCAGATAAGCAGATAATTCCTGCTGTTATGAGATTCAGTAAAAATCTGGCGGACACGGTAGTATCAATTAATGCAGCAGGAGGAGATGCAACGGTTCCGAAGCAGCTTCTGAATACTGTGACAGAAAAGCTGACACAGACAAAGAAGGCTGCAGAGCAGCTTCAGAAGGTAGAAACGGAAGCGTCATCCATGGAGAGAGGAAAAGAGCAGGCATTTTATTATCATGATAAGGTTATGAAAGCTATGAATGAGAAGGTAGTGCCTGCGATGGATTCGCTCAGAAAGCCTGCGGATGAGCTTGAAAAACTGGTAGATAAAGAATACTGGCCCTTCCCCACTTATGCAGATCTGCTTTTTGAGGTATAATTTTTTAAAAATAAGGGTTGCATTTTTGAAAAATTTGGTGTATTGTAATGAACTATAGAGGAGATTCCTCGAATAAATGAATAAGAGAAAGAATGAACGAAGGCGTTTACACAGGTAGTGTAACGCCTTTTTTGTATTGCGGGGTTTTCATTATACAAAAGAAATTCATTCTTTTCTCCAAATCTGTGGAAGAGATTTCATGTAAGAAAAAATAAGGAGGAAGAAAGTATGAGTGAAGTGTTAAATGTTGAGGAGATTTTTGGGCAGAATGTTTTTACCCTTGGTAAGATGAAGGAACGTCTGCCGAAGAGCGTGTACAAGGAAGTTAAAACAGTAATGGATAAAGGGGGTGAGCTGTCACTTGCTGCAGCGGATGTCGTTGCTAAGGCAATGAAGGACTGGGCAGTGGAAAATGGCGCAACTCATTATACCCATTGGTTTCAACCGCTTACCGGTATTACTGCAGAAAAACATGACTCTTTTGTATCCCATCCCGATGAGAGCGGCAAGATGATTATGGAGTTTTCCGGAAAAGAACTGATTAAGGGTGAGCCGGATGCATCCTCCTTCCCTTCAGGAGGTCTTCGTGCTACGTTTGAGGCAAGAGGTTATACAGCATGGGATATCACGTCTCCTGCGTTTCTGAAGGAAGATGCTACAGGAGTGATCCTTTGTATTCCTACCGCTTTTTGTTCTTATAAGGGTGAAGCACTTGATAAGAAAACACCGTTGCTTCGTTCCATGGAGGCAGTCAGTGAGCAGGCAGTCCGCATAGTCCGTCTGTTCGGTAATACAGAGGCAACAAAGGTTGTTGCAAGTGTGGGACCTGAGCAGGAATATTTCCTGGTGGACAGGGAGAAATATTTGAAGAGACCTGACTTGATTTTTGCCGGCCGTACCCTGTTTGGTGCGCCTGCTCCAAAAGGACAGGAAATGGAAGACCATTATTTTGGTACGATCCGCGAGCGTATTGGTGCATACATGAAGGACTTGAATATTGAGCTCTGGAAGCTGGGCGTTACTGCAAAAACACAGCATAACGAGGTTGCGCCTGCACAGCATGAACTGGCGCCTATTTATGAGACAGCCAATATTGCAGTTGATCACAATCAGTTGGTTATGGAAACAATGAAAAAGGTTGCCGGACGTCATGGCCTTACGTGTCTGCTTCATGAAAAGCCTTTTGCTGGTGTGAATGGATCTGGTAAGCATAATAACTGGTCACTGACAACCGATAACGGTGTGAACCTTCTGGATCCGGGTGATACACCCAATGAAAATATTCAGTTTCTGCTTGTGCTCGCCTGCATCATTAAAGCAGTCGATGTACATGCGGATCTGCTTCGTCAGAGTGCATCTGATGTTGGAAATGATCACAGACTTGGTGCAAACGAGGCTCCTCCGGCTATCATTTCCATGTTCCTTGGCGAACAGCTTGAGGACGTGGTAAAGCAGTTGGTTGAGACCGGTGAAGCATCCCGTTGTCTGGAAGGTGGAAAGCTTATGACAGGTGTTTCTACACTTCCTGATCTTGCAAAGGATGCAACGGATAGAAACAGAACATCACCATTTGCTTTTACGGGTAATAAGTTTGAATTCCGTATGGTCGGTTCTTCCGATTCCATTGCAAGCCCGAACACGACTTTAAATGCTATTGTTGCAGAGGCTTTCTGTGAAGCGGCAGATATTCTTGAAAAGGCAGATGATTTCGATGTGGCAGTACATGATCTGATCAAGAAATACTTAACAGATCATCAGAGAATCATCTTTAATGGAAACGGTTATTCCGATGAATGGGTTGCTGAGGCAGAAAGAAGAGGTCTTCCCAACATTAAGTCCATGATTGAGGCAGTCGATACGCTGACGACAGACAAAGCAGTGAAACTGTTTGAGAGATTTGGCATTTTCACGGAGGCAGAGCTTGAGTCCCGTGCAGAGGTTCTTTATGAAACCTACGCAAAGAGTATCAATATTGAGGCACTTACCATGATTGATATGGCATCCAAACAGTATATTCCCGCTGTTGTTAAATATACAAAATCTCTTGCTGATACTGTGATTGCAGTAAAGGAGGCAGGTGCTGATGCATCTGCACAGGCAGATCTGCTGAAGGATGTTTCCGAAAAGCTGACAGCAATGAAGGCTGCTCTTGTAAAGCTGGAAGAGGCAGAGGCAAAGGCAAGTGCTATCACAGATGCAAAGGAACAGGCATTCTTCTACAAGGATGTTGTAAAGGCTGCAATGGATGAACTAAGAGCGCCTGTAGATGCTGCAGAAATGCTGGTAGATAAGAAGGTATGGCCTGTACCGACCTATGGCGATTTGATTTTTGAAGTATAAATTTGTTGATAATTACCCTCCTAATTGATTGGTATAAAAATTCCCCGGTTGATGCAACCGGGGAGTTTTTGCATTAATCAACTTTAATTTCCAGATATCCGAGAAGCTTACTCATATCATATTCTGTAATTACACCAAGGTTAGAATCATAAAATTTACCATCATAGTGAACAAGATAGTGACAATAGCGCCCCATCTTTTCCATCATGATGCAGCACTTGGGAAGAGTTGCTTCCTGACCCTCCGTATACATGATAACGTCACTGTGATCAATACCATAATAATTTAATGCAGAAATGACACGCCCCATAGTAGCCTGCCATTCACGGCAATCCATAACGCTGATGACTTCGGCGATGGTAACACCTGCCAGCATGGCAACGCAGGTCTGCCCGCATAATCCGTCTTCTGGCTGAATGATTACATTAATATGATCAATTTTACGAATGGGATTGGAAAAGCTGTAAGGGCTGTTCTGATTCATCTGAATCAGACTGCCGGTAATATGAAGCAGGATCTTGTGCTCCTGATTGATATCAATGTGGGAAACATCTTCTTCCTGTAAATGAATTTTATAATTGCCTTTTTCCTCCGGGAGTAGCTTACAATCAATAATTTTGTTGTCAAGCACCAGATCGGCATTGATGACATCCCGCTGCTTGCATACTTCCCAGACATTAAAAGGAATACGAATAGAATAAATATCTGCTTTCTTTTCGATTTTGCCGTTAAAGAAATACCTCATGAATATACCCTCCTAAAATACCAATAAAACGCATATGTAAACGCTTTCACAATTAAACGATAGCAGATTTCCAGAGTGTTGAAAACTATTTTTTTTACAAAAAACGGAAAGTATTAAAAAAAAAACAGCCTGTCAAAAATGTAACGAACTCACCCATAATTGTATTAAAAAAGGAACAATTTTTCTGAGATATTTTAAAAAAATCCCTTGCCAAGCATATTATAATCATGTATAATACCAAAAGTAATTGATTCATATAGGGCTATCGCCAAACGGTAAGGCAACGGACTCTGACTCCGTCATTTCAAGGTTCGAATCCTTGTAGCCCTGCTTAAAACCTCAGTGGATATCCTGCTGAGGTTTTTTATTGCAAAAATATTAATAAAAGCTAAATATTGTGATGTGTATTGCTTTTTTGTAATAAATGTTGTATGATAGTTTACATAATTTACCATGTTATGGAAATCTACGTTTTATGTTTGATATGGAGGAGAAAAATGAGAAGGGGTAGAATGGTAAAAATTGTAATGTCGATCTGCCTTATGCTGGGAATGATACTGTTCCCCGTAAATCAGAATAAGGTACAGGCGGCGGAAGTTATAGCAACAGTACAGGGAACTGTTATGTCAGGGACGACGGCTGATCTGTTAAAGCTTTCCACGGAAGACGGAAAGATGGAGATTAAGCTGGACAGTGGGACAGATACCAGTGCATGCAAGATTTTGCTCCCAGGTACAAGTATCAGTGTATCAGTATCCCATGGCTCAGACGGATATCTTCATGCAGTTAAAATATCCGGAGATACGAAGACACCTACGATTTCTGTTGATTCATCGTCAACGGCTACAGTGACAGGTACAATAAGTGAAAAAACCAAGGATGATGTTCTGTATGTTAATACCGTTCAGGGGGAAATGCAGATTAAACTTGATACTACCACGAATATGAGCGGATGCTCTATATTGGTGGCAGACAAGACTTATGATATTGTTTGTGCACGTGGCTCAGATGCTTATATGCATGCGATCAGTATTTCCGATGCAGCCTCATCTTCTGTTACAACAGAAACAGTTGATTTATCTCTTACTCCTGCACCGACAGGTTCCATACCCAGTAATGTTACAGTTACATCTGTTACAGGAACTGTAGGCAGTAAAACAAAGGAAGACTTATTGTATTTATCGACCAAAGAGGGAGAGATGCAGTTTGTCATTGACAATAGTACAGACAGCAGAAGCGGAATGTTCCTGATTCCCGGCAGAAGCCTGACAGTTACTTTTTATCATGGCTCAGATGCTTATCTGCATGCGACAAATATTGCGGGTATTAAGACTGGAACGGGATCAGCTAAAGTTGATACTTCTTCTCTTTCAGAGGTTACCGGAACTGTAAATAGCAAATCAACGGAGAGTATGCTTTACCTGGATACCATTTACGGAGAGATGGAATTGAAACTGGATACGGTAAACAGCGTCAGTGGACTTAAGGTTATTGTTAGTGGAAAGAAGCTGAATGTAAGCTGTGCGCGAGGAGATGACGCCTATATGCATGCTGTAGAAATTACGGGGGCATAAAAGATAATTATTAGCAGACCTTAGTGGTAATCACTAAGGTCTTTTCATTTGTGACACAGTTATGTTACAATAATGACTTAATAGGAAAGGGTGGAACAGCTAAATGTACAGTTATCAAGCAAGAATCAGATATAGCGAGATTGATGAAGGCGGAAATTTGCGTCTGGAGACACTTTTAGATTATTTTCAGGATTGTTCTACTTTTCAGTCAGAGGACCTTGGAGTTGGGATTTCCTATTTGAAGGAAAGACATCTGGTCTGGGTATTGTCTTCGTGGCAGATTGTGGTGGAGAGATATCCTTTGCTTGGCGAGAATGTTATCATAGGCACCTCTCCATATGATTTCAAGGGGTTTATGGGATTCAGAAATTTCTGGATGAAGGATGAATCCGGAAATTATCTCGCCCGTGCCAATTCTATCTGGAGTCTCTTGGATACTCAGTCAAACAGACCGGTAAGGCCTCAGGAAGATATGATGAAAAAATATCCGATAGAGCCGAGGATTGAGATGGAGTATGCTTCAAGAAGAATTTCTGTTCCGGAAGAAACTATTATGGGAGATACTGTTCTGATCAAGAAACATCATCTGGATACCAATCATCATGTGAATAACGGTCAGTTTATAAAAATTGCAATGGAGTGTGTGGGAAGCAGTTTCCAGGTTAGACAGCTACGGGCTGAATATAAAAAACAGATGCACCTGGGGGATGTATTGACACCTTATACTGCGTTGACAGAAGAGGGAAAGCATGTGATCGTGCTTAAAGATACCACAGCTGCCATTTGCTGCGTAGTAGAATTGGAAGAAGAAAGGGAAAGGTCATAAAGTGATTCAGTTAGGAAAAAGACAGGAGCTTAAAATAGTCAAAAGAGTAGAGTTTGGCGTTTATCTTGCGGATACGGACAACGCAGAGGAAAGAGTACTTTTACCCGGAAAAGAAGTGCCGGAAGGTACACAGATCGGAGATGTGATTTCCGTATTTATTTACAGGGACTCTAAGGATCGTCTCATTTCGACTACCAGAGAGCCTTTGATTTCTGTAGGACAGACAGCCCTGCTTAGGGTGACGGATGTGGGAAAATATGGAGCTTTTCTTGACTGGAATTTAGAAAAAGATCTGCTTCTGCCGTTTAAGGAGCAGACAACGCAGTTAAAGCCGGGCGATAAATGCCTTGTGGCATTATACATTGATAAAAGCAATCGTCTTTGTACGACAATGAAGGTATACCGTTATCTCAGAACAGACAGTCCATATCAAAAGAATGATATGGTAGAAGGTGTCGTCTATGAAATCAATGAGAAGTTTGGTGTTTTTGTAGCGGTAGATGACTGCTACAGTGGATTGATCCCGGCAAGGGAACCGGCGCAGGGAATCAGGGTATCAGACAGGCTTAAAATGCGGGTGGCTGATGTTCTGGAGGACGGAAAGCTTACACTGAGTATTCGTGATAAAGCCTATATTCAGATGAATAAGGATGCCGATGAAATCATGAAACTAATTGAAAGAAAGGGTGGGAAACTTTCCTTTAATGACAAGGCGGATCCGGAGCTTATCAGATGCGAAACAGGTATGAGTAAAAACGAGTTTAAGAGAGCGGTAGGGAATCTGTACAAGCAGCGTTTGATCATGATTGAGACAGACGGAATCAGAAAGATATAGAAAAGGATAGAAAGATATGAGTGCCAAAAAAGCAAACCATGCGTTCCTGATAACAGTGATATGCTATGTGGGTTGTGCTTATGTGATTGCTTTGTTTTTCCCGGAATTGGGGGAAAACCTGTTATTGGGGAATCTGACCTGTGAATTGGTGGTCACAATGCCAATCCTGCTATTTGCGTTGACATCTAAAGAAAAGCTTTCAGATTTTTTAGGCTTTCGCAAAATAAAAATGAGTACCATAGGAATGACAGCACTTTTTACTTTTTTAAGTATGCCGACAGTTACGCTATTTAATCTGATCTCTCAGTTATGGGTTGAAAATGCTGTGGTATCTATGATGGACAGTTATCAGATTGGACAAATGTCTTTCTGGCAGTTGTCTTTTTCTATGGTAATAATTGCGCCGTTATTTGAAGAGATCGCATGCAGAGGCGCATATTATCACTCCTATCGGAAGGCCGGAAGCAGTTTTGGGGCAATGCTGCTTTCTGCATTCATTTTTGCACTTATGCATATGAATCTGAATCAGGCCATGTATGCTTTTGCGATAGGACTATTGCTTGTCATGCTGGTGGAAGCATCGGGAAGTCTATGGCCATCGATCCTTTATCATGCTCTGCTCAATGGAAGCCAGTCTGTAATGATGTATATAATGGTTAAAACGGATCCGACAGTATTTAGCAATCAGGCTCAGGCAGTCAGTACAGATTACTTGCTGTGTGCCATAGGAGTATATTTGATGCTGACAGCGATAACACTTCCTGCTGCGTGGGCAGTGTTGGTCTGGATTTCGAACAATGAAGGAAACAACGGGGCGCTATCCATGCTTTGGACGCATAAAAAAAAGGATAAGACGCTCACCCTATCATTGGTGATTGCACTTATCCTTAGCATACTTGCAATGAGTGGAATCCTATTTGAATGGATCAACAAACTGATTGTCTGGTTGATGGCAATCTAGAAAATACTTTCTAAACAAGCATATCAAAATTACTTCCGATGTGTGGATTCACGGATAGTTCCATAGAGCGATCCATCATTTTAATCAGGCTTGCACCAGCAGTTTCAGAGTTTTCCATTGCCTGATCTAGAACAGCAATTCCAACTTGATTGGTAAGGTTAACCTGTGCAAGAGAAGTTGATAGTTCCGGAATATTCATTTGATCACTCCTTTCCGTATTGGTGATATACACATGAAAACCCAATATCCCTCTGTAACTATTTGGTTTTCTTTGCATTATTATATCATGAATTGGCGGGAAAGGGAATAATGCTAACTTTGCTTACGGTTTTTCTTTTGTGAAGGTTGCATAGAGGAGAAAAGTAGTAAAATATGCCAAAAAGCATGAAAAATATACAAAAACCTCACAAAAACAGGTAGATTTTTTTGTACATTTATATTAAAATAGGAATTGTAGTTTGTAGGGGTTTACATTTAGTAGTGGGAAAAATTGTCTAATTTGCATAGTTTTCATTTTTCCCTAAAGGAGAGGGTTGTATGATTTCAAATCAGATATTACAAAATACGATTGAAGGGCTAAAGGCAATTGCCAGAGTTGACTTTTGTGTAATGGATACAGACGGCAAGGAGGCAGCTTCGACAGCTGCAAATATGTCGGGGTGTGGACCGGAAACGGCAGAGTTTGCAAAATCACCGGCAGATTCTCAGGAAATAAAGGGTTTTCAATACTTTAAGATATTTGATGAGCAGCAGCTGGAATACATATTGGTGGCAGCGGGTACCGGGGAAGATGTGTATATGGTTGGAAAGATGGCTGCATTTCAGATACAAAATCTGCTTGTGGCATACAAGGAACGCTTTGATAAGGATAATTTTATCAAAAACCTTCTCTTGGATAATCTTTTGCTTATTGATATTTACAGTCGGGCAAAAAAGCTTCATATTCAGACAGATGTGAAGAGAGTTGTTATGATTGTTGAAACTGCAAACAACAGGGATAACAATGTTCTTGAAACCATGAGAACTTATTTTGGAAGCAACAGCAAGGATTTTGTGACAGCAGTGGATGAAAATAATGTCATTGTCGTTAAGGATCTTTCTGACGGAGATGGTCGTAAGGAGATAGAGAAGGCCGCAGGAGCCATGGAAAATTTCTTGATTCGAGAGGGAATGACGGGAATTCGTGTTGCTTATGGAACGGTGGTCAAGGAGATTAAGGAAGTCAGTCATTCCTACAAGGAAGCAAAAATGGCTATGGATGTGGGAAAAATCTTTTTTGATGACAGAAATATTATTGCCTATAGTGAACTTGGAATCGGACGTCTGATTTATCAGTTGCCGATTCCTTTGTGCAAGATGTTTATCAAGGAAATTTTTGATGGAAAAAGCCCGGATGATTTTGATGAAGAGACACTTACTACGATTAATAAGTTCTTTGAAAACAGCCTGAATGTGTCTGAAACGTCCAGACAGTTGTTTATACACAGAAATACGTTGGTTTATCGTCTGGACAAGCTTCAGAAAAATACTGGACTTGATCTTAGAGTTTTTGAGGATGCTATTACCTTCCGGATTGCATTAATGGTTGTTAAGTATATGAATTATATGGAAAATCTTGAATATTAACCGGATAATTAAGGATTAAAGCATAGAGGTGGATAACATTGGCGAAAAGTGAAATTAGAGGAAAGAGAAAGAGAAAACAGTTTACGGGGAGTGACGAGATTATTTCCCTGACAAATGTAAGCAAGGCATATGCGACAGGGGCACCGGCACTTAATGGGGTAAATCTGCATATTCAAAAGGGAGAATTTGTATTTATTGTTGGTGACAGCGGATCAGGTAAGTCGACTATGATAAAGCTTCTTCTCAGGGAACTGGTTCCTACCTCCGGTGAGATCAATGTAATGGGATATGATCTGGTACGTATCCGACATAGAAAGATTCCTAAATTCAGAAGAAATCTGGGAATTGTTTTTCAGGACTTCCGTCTTTTGAAGGATCGAAATGTTTATGAAAATGTTGCTTTTGCACAACGCATTGTGCAGGTTCCAAGTAAGGATATTAAAAGAAATGTGCCCAGTATCCTTGCAACAGTTGGGCTTGCCGGGAAGTATAAGGCAAAGCCAAGGCAGCTCTCAGGTGGTGAGCAGCAGAGGGTGGCAATTGCAAGAGCGCTGGTAAATCGCCCCAGCATTCTGCTTGCGGACGAGCCCACTGGAAATCTTGATCCTAAAAATTCATGGGAAATTATGAAGCTTTTGGAGCAGATCAATGAGAACGGAACTACGGTGCTGGTGGTAACTCATAATCGTGAGATAGTCAATGCAATGCAGAAGCGGGTTGTTACCATGAAGAAAGGCGTCATTGTCAGCGACGAAGAAAAGGGTGTTTATATCGATGAGGATTAGTACATTTTTTTATACCATCAAACAGGGCTGCATCAATATATTCAGGAATAAATGGTTTACACTGGCTTCCATAGCTACCATAGGAGCCTGCCTTTTCCTGTTTGGTCTTTTTTATGCCATTATTGCTAACTTTCAAAATATTGTAAAGACTGCGCAGGAGGGAGTTTCTGTTACAGTCTTTTTTGACGAGGGAATCAGCCAGGAGAGAATTGAAGAGATTGGTACTCTCATAGATAAACGACCTGAAGTATCGAAAAAGGAATTTATTTCTGCCGATGAAGCGTGGGAAGGATTTAAGGAGGAATACCTTGGGGAGTATGCAGATGGGTTTACGGAAAATCCGTTGGCAGATTCTGCCAGTTATGAAATATACCTCAATGATGTATCGATGCAGCCTGCATTGGTAACGTATTTGGAGGGAGTGGATGGAATCAGACTGGTTAACAGATCTGAGGTTACTGCTTCGACACTGACAGGTGTGAATGCTCTGATTGCTTATGTATCAGTGGGAATTATTGCAATTCTGTTTGCAGTATCCATTTTCCTGATCAGCAACACGGTCATGATCGGTATTTCTGTCAGAAAAGAGGAAATTTCTATTATGAAATATATCGGAGCCACAGACTTTTTTGTCAGGTCTCCCTTTGTGATCGAAGGTATGCTTATCGGTGCAATCGGTGCGCTGATTCCGGTAGGAATTATTTATGTTCTCTATAACAAGGTGATTGAATATATTATGGTAGAATTTTCCACATTAACACAGCTGTTATCTTTCCTGTCAGTGGACGAGATTTTTGGAATCCTGTTGTCTGTGTCGGTTTTAATGGGTGTGGGAATTGGTTTTCTTGGAAGTATGATTACGGTCAGAAAGCACCTTAGAGTATAGTTGGGGTAAAAATGAAACGATGGAAGAGAGTATTCTGCGTAGTACTTGCTCTTGTATTTGTCAGTGGTGTTGCTTCCCGATATCAGACCACTGCATTTGCCAGTGAACTGACAAATGACAGTATTAAGCAGATGGAAGCTGAAATAGACAAGGCGAAGGAACAGAAAAAGGCTCTGCAGAGTGGACTTACAGATGTAAAAGAACTGAAAAAAGAACTGGAGGAGTCCAGAACCAGTCTTTCGAATTATGTTGCGCAGATGGATGCAAATCTGGTAGCAGTTCAGACAAAGATCGATGAACTGAAAACCCTGATCACGGAGAAGGAAGGGGAAATTGCAGAAAAGACGCAGGAACTGGAGGAAGCAATTGAGGTTCAGCAGAATCAGTATAATGCGATGAAATCCAGAATTAAGTTTATGTATGAGAAGGGAGACAACCTAAGCCTTGAGCTTATCTTCAGTTCAAAAAGCTTTGGAGAAATGCTGAATAAAGCAGAATATATTGAGTCTCTTTCGGCATATGACCGTAAAATGCTGGATGAGTATGTGGAATATGCGGAATATGTAGCGCTCTGCAAAGAGGGACTTGAAGAAGAAAAGGGCGTTCTGGATGAGGCAAAGGCTGCAGCACAGGCGGAAGAAGATGCCTTGAATGAGCTGATTACGGCAAAAGAGCAGGAAATCAGTCAGGTATCTACCGATATTGCAAGCAAGGAGCAGGCAATCAAGGACTATGAGGCAGAGATTGCAGCTGAAAATGAAACAATTAAAGCACTGGAAGCTGCTGTTGCTGAGGAGAGAAAGAAGCTGGCAGCAGAACAGGGGCGTAAATATGATGGCGGTATGTTTACCTGGCCGGCACCTTCCTATACAAGAATATCCGATGATTATGGATATCGGATACATCCCACACTGGGAGTCCAGCAATTCCATAACGGAGTAGATATGGCGGCACCGGGGGGGAGCCCGATTCTGGCTGCCTATGATGGAAAGGTGGTTGCGGCTGATTACAATAGTACTATGGGAAACTATATCATGATCGACCACGGTGATAATCTGTATACGATTTATATGCATGCTTCAGCACTTTATGTTTCCAAGGGAACGGAGGTTTCAAAGGGAGATAAAATTGCTGCTGTCGGGACTACAGGACGATCTACTGGTAATCATCTGCACTTTAGCGTGCGCCTAAACGGAAGCTATGTGAATCCCTGGAGCTATTTGAAATCTTAGGCGGAATGGAGAGTTAAGATTGGATAAGGAATCAGAAGAATTGGAAGGCGTATCTCTGGAACAGGAGAATGCGGTACTCGATAGAGAAGATAGAAAAGTAAGAAAAAATTTCCTGGGCGGCGTTATTTTCGGAATGCTTGTTATGCTTCTGCTATTTACAGGAGTTTATGTGGGGAAAACGGCCTACCAACTGTTTGCGATAAAGCGAACAGGAACTGTAAGTGCAGAAAGTACAGAAGGCATAGCTGATGACGGTGTACTCAGCACAGATACCCTACAAAAAATGAAGACAATAGAAGGTATAGTCGACACCTACTATTATAATTATACGGAAGAAGAAGTGACTGCTGAGACGCTGCAGGATGGTGTTTACCGAGGACTGATGGAAGCTCTGGGAGACCCTTATTCGGAGTATTATTCCGAGGAAGAATTGGAGGATGTGTCAAACAGCAATCAGGGCATCTCCTATGGAATAGGAGCCTATATCTCCTTGAATGAAGAGATGGAAATGGCAATGATCAGTGGTGTCATGGATGATACACCGGCTCAGGAGGCAGGACTTCGGGAAGGCGATATCATTTATGAGGTTGATGGTGAATCTACAAAGGGATTAAGCTTAACTGCCGTAGTCAGCAGGGTAAAGGGAAGAGAGGGGACGACAGTACATTTAAAGATTTACCGGGAAGGTGAAACAGACTATCTGGAAATGGATATTGTAAGAGCCAGACAGATTGAAACGGCTACCGTTTACTGGGGAATGGTGGAGGATTCAGAAATCGGATATCTGCGTATCCGGGAGTTTGATACTGTAACGGTAGATCAGTATACAGAGGCCATGGCAGAATTGAATGAAAACGGAATGAAAGGGCTGATCCTTGACCTTAGAAGTAACCCCGGAGGGGATTTGGATGCAGTTGTAGAGATTGCAAGAAAAATTTTGCCGGAAGGACTTATTGTATATACAGAAGATAAAGATGGAAATAGAAAAGAATATACCTGTGACGGAACGAGAGAGCTTCAGATGCCCCTGGTTGTGTTGGTGAACGGCTATTCGGCAAGTGCATCGGAAATATTGGCAGGTGCCATTCAGGATTATAACAAAGGAACATTGCTCGGAACCCAAACCTTTGGAAAGGGAATTGTCCAGAGAATTTACAGGCTGGAAGATGGCACAGCATTGAGGCTTACCGTAAGTGCTTATTTTACTCCTTCGGGAAGAAATATTCATGGCATAGGGATTGAACCGGATATTGAGCTGGAATATGACTATGATGCTTACGAAGCGGAAGGAACAGACAATCAGGTTGAAAGAGCAATAGAAATATTGGAGAATAAAATCTCATAATACAGAACAAATGTTTGCTATGCGTGTATAGATGTGCTATAATGGGTAAAGCTAATCTATACACGCTTTTATTCGTGTTAAGCAGGAGGCCTCTTTATGGATAAAAAAGATAAACCGGCACGGTTCATTTTGCATTCTGATTATCAACCTACCGGAGACCAGCCGCAGGCAATTAAAGAGCTGGTTGATGGATTCAGGCAGGGAAATCAGTTTCAGACTCTGCTGGGCGTTACCGGTTCCGGAAAGACTTTTACCATGGCTAATGTAATTGCCGCGTTAAATAAGCCGACGTTGGTGATAGCCCACAATAAGACACTTGCAGGGCAGCTATACGGGGAATTTAAAGAATTTTTCCCGGAAAATGCGGTAGAATATTTTGTTTCTTATTATGATTATTATCAGCCGGAGGCATATGTGCCTTCCTCGGATACTTATATAGCGAAGGATTCTTCCGTTAATGATGAGATAGACCGGCTTCGTCTGTCTGCAACGGCTTCTCTTTCCGAGAGAAGGGATGTGGTTGTTGTAGCCAGTGTTTCCTGCATCTATGGATTGGGAAGTCCGGATGATTATCAGGAGATGATTGTATCACTCAGACCCGGAATGGTGAAGGACAGAGATCAGGTACTCAGAGAATTGATTGAGATTAAGTATGACAGGAATGATCTGGATCTTGACAGGGGATGCTTTCGAGTAAGAGGAGATGTGGTTGAAATATATCCGGCACAGGGAGGAGATTACCTGATCCGGGTGGAATTTTTTGGAGATGAAATAGACAGAATTGCATTGACAGATCCTCTTACAGGGCAGGTTCATGCAACATTGGAACATGTGGCAATTTTCCCCGCATCCCATTATGTAGTACCGCAGGAAAAGATTAATCGTGCGTGTAAGGATATTGAGGATGAGCTGGAAGAACGTATTCGCTATTTCAAAAGTGAAGATAAATTGCTGGAGGCACAGAGAATCTCGGAGAGGACGAATTTTGATATTGAGATGCTTCGTGAGACGGGATTCTGCTCTGGGATTGAAAACTATTCCAGGCATCTTTCCGGAATGCAGGCCGGAGCAATGCCCCATACCTTGATGGATTATTTTGGAGATGACTATCTGATTATTATTGATGAATCCCATATGACAATCCCGCAGATCGGAGCGATGTACACAGGAGATCGCAATCGCAAGACAACATTGGTGGATTACGGTTTCCGACTGCCGTCCGCATTGGACAACAGACCCCTTTGCTTCGAAGAGTTTGAGAGACATATCGATCAGATGCTGTTTGTTTCTGCCACACCCTCTGTCTATGAGAGGGAGCATGAGCTGCTGCGCACGGAACAGATTATTCGTCCTACCGGACTGCTTGATCCGGAAATATCCGTGCGTCCTGTAGAAGGTCAGATCGATGATCTGATTGCGGAGGTAAACAGGGAAACGGCTAAGCATAATAAGGTTTTGGTAACAACGCTCACCAAGCGCATGGCAGAGGATCTCACTGACTATATGAGTGATGTGGGAATCAGGGTAAAATATCTTCACTCCGATATTGACACCCTTGAGAGAGCAGAGATTATCCGCGATATGCGTTTGGATGTCTTTGATGTGTTGGTGGGAATCAATCTTTTGAGAGAAGGACTGGATATTCCGGAAATTTCTCTGGTAGCGATACTGGATGCAGATAAGGAAGGTTTTTTGCGCTCAGAAACATCCCTGATCCAGACGATTGGCCGTGCTGCCCGTAATGTAGATGGACATGTGATCATGTATGCAGATCAGATGACGGATTCCATGAAGGCAGCAATTGATGAGACGAACAGACGCCGTGCCATTCAGGAAAAGTATAATGAAGAAAACCATATCACGCCACAGACAATTAAGAAGGCGGTCCGGGATCTGATCAGTATTTCCAAGGTGATCGCCAAGGAGGAGCTTCGCTTTGAAAAGGATCCGGAATCCATGAGCCGGAAAGAGCTTGAAAAGTTGATAGCACAGATTGAAAAGCAGATGAAGAAGGCAGCGGCAGATCTCAACTTTGAGGCAGCAGCAGAGCTGCGGGACAAGATGACTGCGCTTAAGATTAAATTGAAGGAATTGGAAGACGATGAGCGCAAGGAGCAGAGAGCACAAAAACAATAAAGCGGCCGGAGAAAAATCATATCGTAAGAAGAATGTGAGGAAGCATATGAAATTATCAGACAAGCATATAGAAAGCCCCAAAATTCGTCCTAGAGAGTATATTAAGATCAGAGGGGCCAATGAGCATAATTTGAAAAATTTGGATGTGGATATTCCCAGAAATGAACTGGTAGTGCTTACCGGTCTTTCGGGATCCGGTAAATCTTCCTTGGCGTTTGACACCATTTACGCAGAGGGCCAGAGAAGGTACATGGAATCATTGTCCTCCTATGCAAGACAGTTTCTCGGGCAGATGGAAAAGCCCAATGTTGAAAAGATAGAAGGTCTGTCTCCTGCGATTTCCATAGACCAGAAATCAACTAACAGAAATCCTCGTTCTACGGTGGGAACTGTCACAGAAATATATGATTATTTTCGGTTGCTCTATGCAAGAGTTGGAGTACCTCACTGCCCGGAATGCGGAAAGGAAATTAAAAAACAGAGTGTGGATCAGATGGTTGATCAGATTATGGAGCTTCCGGAAGGGTCTAGGATACAGTTACTTGCACCGGTAGTCAGAGGAAGAAAGGGTGAGCATGCCAAGGTTTTCGATCGGGCCAAGAGAAGCGGTTATGTCAGGGTACGTATAGATGGAAATTTATATGAGCTGACAGAGGAAATAAAGCTGGATAAAAATATTAAGCATAATATTGAAATTGTTGTGGACAGACTGGTAATAAAGCCGGGCATCGAGAGAAGACTGACAGATTCTATCGAGAGTGTTCTGGCACTTGCAGAAGGCCTTTTGATGGTAGATGTGATTGATGGGGAAACGATTAATTTCAGCCAAAGTTTTTCCTGCCCGGACTGTGGAGTCAGTATCAGCGAAATAGAACCGCGGAGTTTTTCTTTCAACAATCCCTTCGGTGCCTGCCCGGTTTGCTTTGGTTTAGGTTATAAAATGGAATTTGATCCGGAACTGATGATTCCGGATAAATCCTTAAGCATTAACGAAGGTGCAATTCAGGTTATGGGGTGGCAGTCCTGCAATGAGCAGGGAAGTTTCACCAATGCATTACTTCAGGCACTTTCTAGGGAATATCAGTTTAGTCTGGATACGCCGATACAGGATTATCCGGAGGAAATCTATCAGATGCTGATTCATGGAACGAACGGCAGAGAAGTAAAGGTGCATTATAAAGGACAGCGTGGAGAGGGCGTTTATCCGGTTGCTTTTGAAGGACTGATCCGGAATATGGAAAGAAAATACAGAGAAACCGGTTCGGATGTAATTAAGCAGGAATATGAAACCTTTATGCGTATTACGCCCTGCAAAGAATGTAACGGTATGAGACTGAAGAAGGATTCGCTGGCAGTTACAGTCTGTGATAAGAACATTTATGAAATAACCTCTCTGTCAATCAGAGATTTGCATGCATTCCTGAAGGACATGAAGCTGTCAAAACAGCAGCAGATAATTGGGCAGCAGGTACTCAAGGAGATTAATGCGAGAGTAGGATTTTTGATTGATGTGGGCTTGGATTATCTGTCATTGGCTCGTGCAACGGCAACCTTGTCGGGAGGGGAGG